>Ga0116170_10000022_pt1 | contig 132673 bp, 103 predicted proteins | sample AD_JPNHW1_MetaG_FD_89797 | JGI IMG/M metagenome (GOLD analysis project Ga0116170, IMG submission 89797) | Active sludge microbial communities of municipal wastewater-treating anaerobic digesters from Japan - AD_JPNHW1_MetaG | ecosystem: Engineered > Bioreactor > Anaerobic > Digestate | place... | reverse complement strand
GCGACGGGTTCTCCCCTGGCCCGGGCCACAGCCCTGCTGGGAGGAATTCTCGCAGCGCGCCCCGCGGAACTGCAGCTCAGCACCCTGATCCTTGACCAGAATTCTTTTTCGGCGGAGGTTTCTGCCGGCAGCCGCAGCATCATCGCCAACTATGCCGAGGCGCTGAAAAACAGCATCCCCGGTGGACTTGCCTTCTCCCCGGCCAGTGGATACTATTCCGGCGCACGCGCTCTGGTCACCGGTACCTATCCCGACCTGACCCCCTCGGCGACCCCGGTCCTGGCCGGCGAAAGTGTGGTCCGTCTCCGCCAGGAACTGCGCAGCAAAGCCCAGGAGGCCGGGCTGAAGGTGATTGAGGTCTCGCAAGCCCGCGAAATGGATCGCGACGGCGCCGCCTGGACCCCGGTTTTTGTCAAGATCTCCGGCAGCGAAGAGCAATTCCAGCAGTATTGTGCCACGCTGGCCGCCGGGCTGCCGCTGATGCGCCTGGACAAGATCATTTTGCAGAGCCGGGGCGAGCAGGTGGTGGGCGTTATCCGCTTCGAAGCCCAGACGCGCTAGAGTCATGCGGGTGATCGCGGGGCGGTTCAAAAACCGTTCGCTTCAATCCATCAAGGGGGCGTGGCTGCGGCCGACGACCGACCGGACGCGCGAATTTATCTTTTCCTGGCTGGGCAATCTCGTGCCGGAGGCGCGGGTGCTCGATCTTTTTGCCGGCACCGGCGGTCTCGGCATTGAAGCCCTCAGTCGCGACGCCGCCGCGGCGACCTTTGTCGACAGCGCCGCGGCAGCGTGTGCCTTGATCAAACGCAATCTCGGCGCCCTCGGCATCACCGCCGCGATCTACCATATGGAGGCGCGGGCGTTTTTGACCCGGGCGTCGCGGACGCACCAGCAGTACGATCTGATATTCTGCGATCCGCCGTATGCACAGCAAGAGTTCGCTGGGCTGCTGCACCAGACCCGGGAGGGCCATCTCCTCGCCGCCGGCGGGCTGGTTATCTATGAGGCCAGTGCTAGGGAAACCCTCCCATGCCCGGATTTCTGGCGGCTGCGCAAGGAAAAGGTGATGGGGGATACCCGGATTCTCTTTCTGGAACTGAAAGATGCCGAAGAAAATAGCGATTTACCCGGGATCGTTTGATCCGATAACCTACGGGCATATCGACATCATCAAGCGCGCCAGCTTCCTCTTCGATGAAGTGGTGGTGGCGGTGGCCCGCAACCTCGCCAAGACCCCCCTTTTCGACGAAGCCGAACGCGTCGCCATGATCCGCGAGGCCATCCGCGAGCTGCCCACGGTCTCCGTGGACAGTTTCCAGGGACTCCTGGTCGATTACGCCCGCAGTCTCAAGGCGCAGGCGGTGATCCGCGGATTGCGCGCCGTCTCCGACTTTGAATATGAACTGCAGATGGCCCTAGTCAATCGCAAGCTCGACGAGCATATGATCACGGTCTTTCTGATGCCCCACGAAAAGTACTCCTATCTAAATTCAAGTATTGTCAAGGAATTGGCACGTTTCGCCGGAGATGTGAGCAGTTTCGTCCCGCCCCACGTCGAAGAAAACCTGCTGCAAAAGATGAGGAACTCATGACCATTCTCGAACAAATTCAGGCCAAGGCCAAGGAAAAAATTCAGGTGATCGTCTTCCCGGAGGGGGAGGATGAACGGACCATTCAGGCAGCGGCTGTCTGCCTCCAGGACAAGCTCGTTACCCCGATTCTGCTGGGCGATAAAGCCAAGATCGCCGCACAAGCCGCCGCGCTGGGCGTCAACCTTGGCCCGATCGAGATCATTGCCCCGGAGCAGGATCCGCAGTTCGAGTCCTACGCCCAGGCCTTTTTCGAGATGCGCAAGCACAAGGGACTCGATCTCGAAACCGCCCGTAAGAACATGTCCCAGCCGCTTTTTTTTGGCGCGATGATGGTTCGCCAGAAACGCGCCGCGGCCAGTGTGGCCGGCGCCACCCATACCACCGGGGATGTCCTGCGCGCGGCCCTGCAGGTCATCGGCGTCGCTCCGGGTTATTCGGTCGTCTCGAGCTGTTTTCTCATGGTGCTGGCCGACGGCCGCAACCTGACCTTCGGCGATTGCGCGGTCATCCCGGACCCGACCGCCGAGCAGCTGGCGGATATCGCCCTGGCCTCCGCCGAGACCCACCGCAGCCTCACCGGCGAGGAACCCCTGGTGGCGATGCTCTCTTTCTCCACCAAAGGCAGCGCTTCGCACCCCCTGGTGGACAAGGTGCAGCAGGCGGTCGCGATCGCGCGGCAGAAAAAACCGGATCTCAAGATCGATGGCGAGCTCCAGGCCGATGCCGCTCTGGTCGCCGCGGTGGGTACGCGCAAGGCGCCGGGCAGCCCGGTCGCCGGTCAGGCCAATGTGCTGATCTTCCCCGATCTTCAGGCCGGCAATATCGGCTACAAACTGGTCGAACGCCTCGCCGGGGCGCAGGCTATTGGCCCGGTCATTCAGGGTCTGGCGCAGCCGGCCAACGATCTCTCGCGCGGCTGCAAGGCCGCGGATATCGTCAATGTGGCGTGCATCTGCAGCCTCAAGGCGGGAAACTAGATCGCCATGGAGGCCAAACGCATGCTCGCCCATCGTCTGGAACGGATGCAGGAATCGCAAACCGTGGCGCTCAACAGCACCCTGGCCCGCCTCAAGCGGGAGGGCAAGGATGTAGTCGCCCTCGGGGCCGGGGAGCCCGATTTCAACACCCCGGCCCATATCAATGAGGCCGCCATTGCAGCGATTCACCAGGGCTACACCAAATACACGGCGGCCGAGGGCAGTTTCGAACTGCGCGAAGCGATCGCGGCGTGGCTGCAGGATCGCTATCAGGCCCGCTATACGCCCGGCGAGATTGTCGTCACCCCCGGGGCCAAGTATGCGGTCTTTGAAGCCATCCTCGCGGTCTGCGATCCTGGCAGCGAAGTGATCCTGCCCTCACCCTATTGGGTGAGCTATCCGGAGATGATCCAGCTCGCCGATGCGACCCTGCGCTGCATTGAACCTGCCGATCGCGACGGTCTCAAGATCACCGCCGCGGAGCTGCAAGCCGCCATCACCGACAAAACCCGGCTGGTGATCCTCAACAGCCCGAGCAATCCCTCCGGCGCGGTCTATCGCCGCGACGAGCTGGCGGCCCTGGTCGAGGTCATCCGCGCGGCAGGCGTCTGGCTGCTCGCCGATGAGATCTACGATCAGATCGTCTTTGATGAGGCAGGCTATTTCAGCATGAGCCAGTTTCCGGAGATTCGCGATCAGCTGCTGCTGGTCAATGGAGTTTCCAAAAGCTGTGCCATGACCGGATGGCGCATCGGATTTCTCGCCGCTCCTGCGGCGGTGGCTGCGGCGGTGATCAAATATCAGGGCCACACCGTTTCCAATCCCACCTCTATTTCGCAAAAAGCGGCGCTTGCCGGCTATACCGGCTCCAAAGCCTTCGTCGCCGAGATGACGGCGGCCTTCCGCGCCCGCCGCGATTATGTCTTCCAGCGGCTGCAGGCGATCCCCCGGGTGCGCTGTCTGCTGCCGCAGGGGGCGTTCTATCTGTTCCCCGACGTTTCGGGCTATTACGGCCGGAAGCAGCGGGGGCATGTGATTACCGGTTCCGTGACGCTCTGTCAATATCTGCTGCAGGAATTCGGCGTCGCGATCGTGCCGGGTGTCGCCTTCGGCATGGACACTCATGTCCGCCTTTCCTACGCCACCTCCATGGAGATCCTGGAAAAAGCGCTGGATCGGATTGAACATGGTTTAAAGTCTCTCTTATAAGAAGCAGGACGTACGTAATGCCAACATATGATTATCAATGCGCCAAATGCGGATTTATCTTTGAAGCGTTCCAGAGTATTGTCGCTGAACCCATCACCGTCTGTCCCAATTGTGACGAGCCGGCGGTCCACCGCCTGCTCAGCGGCGGTGCCGGTCTGATTTTCAAGGGCTCGGGATTCTACCAGACGGATTACAAGCACAGTCATACGACGACCAATACCTCCAGTGACAAGGGTGGAAGCAAGCCAGAGAAAAAGAGCGATGAGTGATGAGATAGCCTTTAGCAGCACACTGCGCGCCGGCAAGCGCAAACTCACCATCCAGACCCGCTTCGATCCCACGGCGCACAAGGCCTGGGCCACCGTCCGGGATGGGGATGAGGTCGTGGATACGCGGGAAGCCGCGGTCGACGCCGCCGCCACGCCGGAACAGGCGGCACTCGAAGTGCGGCAGTTTCATGATTTGACCCTCTCTGACCTCGATCTGCTCTTTTGTGTGACCGGCAAGGTCCAGGAGGGTCAGAATCCTGCCTCCCTGGCCCGTCTGGGCACCCTTTTTCTGGAAAAGGGATTTTACGACGAGGCGATCGACACCTTTACGGCGATTCTGGCGCTCGATCCGGACTATGAGAATATCCATTACAGCCTCGGGCTCGCCTGGTATCGCCAGGGGGATGACGACCGGGCCCTGGAGGAGCTGCGTCTTGCCGCGACGAAACGGCCCACCTATCCCGATGTGCACTATATGCTGGCCACCATCCTGCGCAAGAAGGGAGAGCATCAGGCGGCGGCCGCAAGCTGCCAGCAGGCTCTGGCGCTTAATGCAGATTATGTCGGCGCACATCTGTTGTCGGGTCTGATCCTGGCTGAATCGACGCTGCTGGCGCCAAGTCATCCGGATTTGCCGCCCCCCATCGAGCGCATCAAGGAGAGCAAGCAGCATCTGCTCTATGCGATGGACCTGGTCAGCTCCGAGCAGAAGGAGCACCTGGCCCGGGGGCTGGAGTGTCTCGATCTGCGCGAGCGCCTCGAGGAGGGGCTCAGCGAGATCGAAAAAGCGATAGAGCCGGCCGCACTGAACCACCGCAGCGTCATCGCCGACAGCGAATTCTATCTGAAATTCATGTTCGCCGATCTGGAGCGCGATAACCGGAGCCTGGAGAGCTACATCAAAACCCTGGAAAAAGCCATCGCGCAGCATCCCGAGTACGCTGATCTGCATCAGAGCATCGGCACAGCCTACCTGCTGCGCGGCTGGCACAGTTTCGCCCATGCGGTGGAGGCCTATCGTCAGGCGGTGCACATCAATCCGGACTATCAAAAGGCGCAGAAAAATCTCAAACTTTTGGAAAATGACGGGCGGGGATTTTTGATCCTGTTGCGTGCCATTCTCAAATAACTCGCTGGTTCTCCGCACTTTTCCGCATCACCGAACGTCAACATCAGGATAATGCAGGGACAAGGCCTCATGTTCAAATTTGCTCGGCAGCGGCATGAATCGGGTGAAGGCGTCCATCCTGCCGGCCCGCGTACCCCTTGTTGGGAGTCCCCTAACCCTTTGCTGGTATAATGTTTGCAACTGTGTAGCGGCGAGTAGAAAGCCCCTGCAAAGTGCCCGGTTTTCGCCCTGTATTGTTTCGAAGCAGGACAGGGGAATACCAATGAGACACTTTGCCCGCTTTTCAATATGATTAGGCAGCAGTCTCAGGACATCAAGATGAGCGCATCCCGATATTTCCTCTTTTTTATACTGCTTTTGGGCGGTAGTACCTTGCTGCAGGCGCAGACGCTGCAGCGCGTCACCGCCTCCCCCCTGACGCCGGGTTCTCCGGCGGTACTCCGTTTCGAATGGGATAACGCTGGTCCCCTCACCCCGCGGGCACGGCTGGGCTGGGTGCTGCCCGCCGATTTCGACCGGACGCTGCTGCTCCTCGCCGCTTCGCAGAGCATCAACGGCGGCTTCAGTGTCGCCAACAGCGGCGACACCCTCTGGGTGGCACGCAGCGGCGCCGGAGAGCGCATCCCCGCGGCCGGCCGGCTCGATCTGGCCATCGCCAGCATCGGCTTGCCCGCCGATCTGGAGAGATCCTGGCCCCTTGTTTTCCTCCTTCAAGACAGCAGCCGGCGGGTAACCTTGAACGCCACGATGACCCTTTCCCGTCCATAGGGACTTGCAGCTTACTATGTCAGGCAAATTCTTGGGTAAACGATTTTTTAACAGTCTTGTGCTGCTCTTTTCTCTGGCCGCGACCACGCTCTCCTCGGCCGGCACGCTGACAAGCGTCCGCGACAGCCTCTCCACCTATGCCTCGGGCGCCATGGCGGTGCATATCATCACGTTCATCAATGAGATCAAGATTTCGCGCACGGGGAGCATCACCATCCGATTCCCCGATTCAACCTCGACCGCCGATTCCCGCTTTCACCTGGTCAGCGGTCAGGTGATCGCCGGCTTTGGCAGCGTCTCGCCGGCCACCGCCTGCGGCGGATTCAGCTCCTATACCGTCGCGGGGGATAGCGTACGCTGCTACCGTGATGGCACCGGCACGGACATCGCAGGCCATTCCACCGTGACCTTGCTTCTGGCGTTGGTTCGCAATCCCCTGCGGCCCCGTTTGAACGTGACCGTGATGGTCCGACATTGGGATGGAGGAAGCCCAACGGAGCCTTTCGATAGCGGTCTCGCCAGCCCCTATCACATCGACGGCCCGGCGGCTTCGTTCTCTTTGTCCGCCGTCGCTGCCCAGGCGGCAGGCGTACCCTTCCAAATCCAGGTGACCGGAGCCAAGGACAGTTACGGACATGGCGCGGGCGGGACGGTCACGGTCACCGCCAGTAGCGGCGGCGGCGCCGCGCCTGATGGCACCCTGGCGGCGCTCAATCCCATCCTGCTCAATAACGGCACCGGCCAGTCCAGCCAGGTATTGTTCAAGGCCGAATCGGGGGTGATCCTCCAGGCCGCCTCCACCGCGGCAACCCGGACATCCAATGCCTTCAATGTCGCCCCCGGCACAGCGGGCAGCCTTTTCCTCAGCGGCGAACCGCTCACCCTGGCCGCCGGAGCGACCTTCCCGGCGGACATGACCGTTCGGGCCTTCGACCGCTATCGCAACCTGGCTACCGGCTACAGCGGCACGGTTACCTTTACCAACGATGATCCAGGCTACGTGGCGGGCGACCTGCCCATCTCGAGCTCCCTGAGTTCCGGGCAGCTCTCCTTTGCCGGCGGCAATTTCCGGCTGCGCACTGTCGGCGGGCGCAAAATCTGGGTGTCGGACGGCACCCTGAATGACACGACCGGCGTTATCAATGTAACCGCCGGTGTGATCGCCAGTTATAACCTGACGGTATCCGGAACACCGATGGCCGGCCAGACGGCGACCTTGGCCGTCAGCAATGCCGTCGATGGCTATGGCAACCCGGCCAGCGGCACCGTCACCGTCGCCTTTGCGGACGGCAATGTCAATCACGCCATCGGTGGGAACACACCGGTCCTGGCCAGTATTGCGGTCAGCAATGGCAGCGGCACCGGCACGGCGACCTTTTACAAAGCCGAAGGGCCGGTCACCGTACGCGGCCTTGCCGGCGCGGCGGCCGCCACCTCGAACAGTTTCAGCGTCGTGCCCGGCCTCCTCGGCAAGATCGTCTTTATTGCGGATCCCAGCACCCTCACGCCGCTGCCGGCCACGATCACCGCCGGAGATTCCCTCGGCGCTGCCGGCGACTCACTCCTGGTGACGGTGCAGGATATCTATGGCAACGTCAAGAGCGATTACATGGGAAGCCTCACCTTCTCAAGTTCGGATACGCACGCCGAATTTCCCGCCGCCTACACCTTCACCGCAGCGGATCAGGGCAGCAAACGCTTCAGCCGCGACCGTTTCACGCTGCAAACCGCCGGCAACCAGACCTTCTCCGCCTCGACCGGCGGCTATAGCCAAAAACTCGATCCGATCCTGGTCAGCAGCAATGTCATCACGAGTTTTAGTCTCTCGGCCGGAGCGACCCAGACCGCGGGCACGCCCTTCAATGTCACCGTTTTCAACGCGCGCGACGCCTTCGGCAATGCGGCGGCGGGTCTGGTGGAGATCAGCGCTATCTCCGGCGGCGGTGATGCGCCGAACGGACAGCTGGCCACCCTGACGGCTGTTCCGGTGAGCAACGGCAGCGGGCTGGCCGCACAGATCCTGGTCAAGACCGAGACCGTCCTGCTGCGCGGGCGCGTCCTGGAGGGCAGCACGGAACGGGCTCGATTTGATCTCCCCGCGATCACGGTCAAGCCGGCGGCCCTCGGCGAGCTGGAGATGAGCGGCCTGCCGGCATCAGTTGCCGTCAAGGCATCCTTCCCGGGCGCCGTGACGATCACCGCCTATGACACCTATGGCAACCTGAAAACGGATTATAGCGGCACGATTCACTTCAGCTCGAGTGCGGCGCAGGCGACGCTGCCTCCGGACCAGACCTTTGCCAATACCGCGCAGGCCTCCTTCATTGATGCCTTTACGATATCCACGCCCGGACCGCAGACCATCAGCGTCCGCGATGTGGCAGCCTCCCCGGTTGTCGCCACCACCAGCGATCCCATCGATGTCAGCGCCCTGCTCATTGCCGGCATCAACATCGCGCCGGCCCAGGTTAGCCAGGGCCAGAGCAACATCATTGTCGCCATGGAGCTGGAGAACTATGGCTCCAGCGCGGTCACCGGTCTGGGGGGTGGCCTGCATTTCCGCACCGGCCGGGATGCCGAATACAGCTATACCTGGCCGGCCGGGGCTACCCAGGTGCCGGCCCTGAGCGGCACCACCCCGGGCAAACGCACCATTTCCATTCCGGTCACGGTTGCGTCTTCCGCCCGCAGCGGCGCGGTTAAAATCACCGGCTTTGCCGGCGGCCTCTACAACGGCGCGGCGGTCAGCGTCGATGACACCACCCGGTTTGACACCTGGGTGGTCCAGCAAAAAGCCGCCCTCACCCTCACCAGCGTCCAGGTCGCGGCGGATACCGTCAATCAGGGTCAGAGCGGTATCCTCATCGAATGCGTCGTCCAGAACGGCACCACCGCGGGTCTGGCCGATGCGGTCATCAGCGGCGCGGATTTCAGCTTCCGGCTGGAGAATGTCAACGAGGTATCGAGCTATTTTCCGGTCACGCCGGCCGCCACCAATGACAGCCTGGTCGCCGCTGGACAGAGCAAGGCCTTGCGCTACTACCTGCAGTCGAATATCTCTGCTCCGGTCGGACGGATCTATCTCTATCCGGTCATCCATTTCAAGGACCGGAATTCGCGCATCGCCACGGTGACGAGCGATGTCCGCAGCGATCTCTTTTTCAGCCAGGAGGCCGGGGCGCTCGAGATCACCGAGATCAAGCCCTCGCAACCGGCTGTCACCCGGGCGCAGTCGCGCAGCTGGAGCATCGCCGTCGGCGTGCAAAACACCGCCTCCTTTCCGCTCGAGATTGACTTTAATACCGCCAAGACCTTTCTCGAATTCCGCCGCGGCGGCGTGGATTACTCCGGCTATTTTACGATCCTCAATCCGCCGAACATTCTCTCCAACAACAGTTATATTCTGGCCAAGAACGGCGCCACCGGCGACAGCAGCGGCATCGTCTACACCATCAACAATGTCACGGCGCCGCCCGGGAGTTATTCCATCGTCAGCCGGATCGAAACCACCGATGGCATCAAAACCAGCGATGCCTTTGGCAGTATCGAAGTCCAGTCCGAGGCGGATCTCTATATCGCCAAAATCACCGCTTCGCAGAGTAACGTGACGGCCGACGATTCGAGCTGGCCGTGGTATGTCGATGTCGGCCTCACCAATCAGGGCGGCAGCACCGTCGAGATCGACACGGTCAACAGCACCCTGAATTTTACGACGCCGGGCTTCGTTCTCGGCGTCCCCAAACTGGTGCAGAATCGGACGATCCTGCGCGGCAATCAGAGCGATGTGCTGCGGTTCCCGGTCCTGCGCAGCGGCAGCACCGCCGGAACGGCGGCGATCAGCGCCACGATCATGTATTACGTCCAGAATTCCGGAGCGCCCGGTACCGTCCCGATCTCCACCGTGCGCGGCAGCGTGACCCTGCAGAAGCGCGCGCAGAACTTTGTCAAGAGTATCCGCCTCGAGCCGGCCGTGCTGACCGAGGACAAGCTGGCGCCCTGGCGCGCCATTGTGATCCTGGCGAATCAGCCGGATGAAGGTGATATCGAGATCGATCTGACCAATACGGACAGTACCTTTGTCCGCTTTTCGACCTACACCCTGGCGCTGCCGGCCCGCCTTGCCGGGAACGGCACTAAAATCCTGAAATCGGGGGAGACGGACAGCCTCATCTTTACCGGGATCGTCCCGGTCAATGAGAGCGGCACCTTCCCGGTCACGGCGCGCATCGCCGGCCGCGACCGCAACAGCACCCTGCCGGTGCACGCCGTTCCGCCGCAAAATCCCGCGCTGGAGGTGCAGAATCCGCCCAGCATGCTGGCGATGGCCAAATCGGTTCAGCCGGCCTATGTCTCGGGCGGGACGGTCTACCGCTTCCAGATCAATGTCATGAATACCGGCGGGGCGACGGTGGTGCTCGATCCGTCCCAGACCCTCTTCTCCTTCAGCGACGGCACCACGACCTATTCCGCCCTGCTCGATGACTCCTTTGGCGCCACCCTGCCGGGCAGCAGCACCCGCACCCTCTATTTTCATTTCCGCGATCTGGCCGCCGCGATCAAGCCGGGTACCTATCAGCCTCTCCTGGAACTGGCCGGCAGGGAAAATGGCAATGCCTTCAGTGACACCCTGGATCTTTCCGGCAATCTGATCACGGTCGCTTCGCCCCGGGAAGTCATGATTACCTCCCTGGCGAGCGCGGCGGCGACGGTCACCGCCGGCCAGTCCCGGCCGTGGTACATCGATCTGCAGATCCGCAATAACGGCAGCAGCACCCTCCATCTCGACTCGACGCGCATCGTTTTTTACCGCAACAGCCTCGATGTCTCCAGCGCCTTTGCCCTGGTCAAGCCGGACACCTTCACCTCGGGCGCCGCCGAGATCAGCGCGGACACCACCGCCACCCTCCGCTACCGCGTCGATGCCGTCGATGCGACCCTCGATCCGGGTCAGGTGATCATCAGCGGCCGCATCTGGTTGACCGATGCCGCCCAGGCCTTCCGGCGCTTCGACGAGCAGACCGATCAAGGCAACTCCGGCTATGTGCTGGTGCAGCAGCAAGCCGAGCCCCAGCTGCTCGCCTTCCACCCCAGCCAGAACAGTGTCACCCGCGGGCAGTCCGTCCCCTGGTCGATTTCGGCCCTACTGCGCAACCGCGGCGGCAGTACCCTGAAGCTGGAGCGCTCCGGGCTGGCGCTCCATTTCAGCGCCGGCGATACGCTGTTCAGCGTGCAAGCGCCGCAGCTTTTCCTCGGCAGCGGCGATTCCCTGCTCCTGCCGGGCGCCACCGACAGTTTGCGCTGGAGCGTCACAGGTGTTTCCGCCAGTTCCCGCGTCCTCGGCACCGTGCGCGTCGACGGCGTGGTTCCCCTGACCGAACTCAACAGCGGCCGCGCGATCCTCCTCGAGACGGCGATCCGGAACGGGGGGTTCGACCTGGCGGTTCAGGATTCGGCTGTGGCGCGTCTGGCCGGGCTGCGTGTGGTCGTGCCCCAGGATTCCCTGGTCGACGGCGGCCAGACCTTTTACGTCCAGGCCTGCGTCAAGAGCTTGCCGGGACGTGACGGACTGGCGGGCGCCCGCCTCCGCTTTGCCGCCAATGGCTACCTGAGCTTCCCCTCTGGCCATGAAACCACGGTCGGTCCCATTCCGGCCGGCGACAGCCTGTGGACGCTTCCGGGCCTCCTGGTCAAGGCCGATACCACCGCCGGCATGAATCCAACCCTTTTTGCCCATATTATGGCAGCGACCGCCGCCAATACCGGTCAGCCGGCCCTGATCCATCCCGCCCTGGCCGAACGCGACTCCTCGCGGACCATCCGCATCCAGAAGCCCGGGGCGCTCGCGGTCACCCGGATGTTTGCCTCTCAGGACTCCATCCCCTCCGGCTACAGCCTGGACTGGACGATCCAGGTGGATGTGACCAATCCCAACGAGGGCGTGCTGGTGTTCGATCCACCGCGGGCGAGCGACATCACCATCAAGCAGGGCTTCGTCGTCCGCGCACCCGAACTGACCGCCGCCCAACGCCGGCTTGTCCGTGGGGATACCCTCCACGTGCTCTATGAGGTCATCGCCTCCAGCTCCGGCAGCGGCCGCCTGCCCATAACGGCGCTGTTGAGCGCCCGGGATGTCAATGACACCCTGCGGGTGGTCTCGACCTCCGCCACGACCTCGGTCTACATCTCCACCAGCGCGCGCGTGCGCATCGCCCGGACTGCGGTAAATGCCGAGAATTATACCGTCGACACATCCGGCATTGGCCACCTCAACACCCGGCAATCCTTTCAGATGGATGTGGATGTGGAAAACAACGGGGGACAACCCCTGCAAAGCGTCTACCTCCGCCTTTCGGGCCAGCGCTCCAGAGTCACCCCGGAGGTGCAGCTGGTTGAAAACCTCAATGCCCTGGCCGGACCACGGCGTGTCAGCTTTACCGTCACGGCCGACAGTGTGGAAAACCTGGCGGGGGAATCCTTTGTCGCTGAGATCACCCAGGCGACCGGTGAAGATGGCGCCAACGCCTTTATTTCGCCGGCGACCGATGCCGCCGCGACCATCCGCATCTATCGCCCGGCGGTGCTCAAACTGCTCAGCACCGCAGCCCTGACACCAAATCCCGAGAGGATCGTTAGTTACGGACAAACCTTCCCGGTGGAGGTGGTCGTCCGCAATCAGGGCTCGGAACCGGTCAGCGGCATTACCCTGGCGGCCAGCGCCGAGCCGGCGGACCGGGTGACGATCGCCGCCACCCCCCTGGTGTTGAGCAAGACCCTCAGCGCGGGCGATACGGCCCGGGCGGTCTTTACGATCACTGCCGGGAACATCAGCGGGCAAGTCCTGATCCAATCGGATATTACCTCGTCCCTCGGTCAGAATACCCGCCTGCCGGCACCGCTCGAACGGACCGATCAGGACTCCTCGACGCTGGTGACCATCGAAAAGAAGCCGCGGTTGGAACTCCTCTCGGTGCGCGCCCCGGCGGTGATCACCGCCGGAGATGCGCAAAACGACTGGCGCATCTATGTCAAGGTCAGAAACAGCGGCGACGCCGACCTGCGATTTGTGGATATCTCCCCGGATAATATCCGCTTTTATACGAACGGCCTGCTCGATGCCGATTACCGCGTCAACGCACCCGCCAAGCTGATGGCGGCGGACAGCCTGGTGCTCAAGGGTCAAAGTCAGGATTCGCTGCTCTACATCGTCACCCGTAACGGGGATATCGCCGGCCCCGGCGAAGTGCGCGTGCAGCTCACGGCGATGGACCTCAACCGCGCCGCCTCAGCGGAGAATCTCCTTACGGCCACGGGCACGGCGGCCCTCGAGGTGAGCAGCACCTCCTGGGTGCGGCTCAACCAGACCAGCGTCGATTCTGCGAAAGCCTATGACGACCAGAACCTCGCCCTGGTCAACCGCGGCCGCATCTTCAAGGTGGCGGTGGAAGCGGAAACCAGTGAATTGACCGGCGTCGATTCGGTCTGGGTGCAGTTGGAGAGCGACGGCGGCTCCAGCATCCTCGAGCCCCGCAGGGTCATCCCCGCGATCGGCAAGGGCAGCCGCGGGCGCGTTTGGTTCACGGTGGTCGCCGACGACAGCTGGGAAGCGGCCTTGGGGGAGAAACGCGAGACCTTTACCGCGCAGATTCTCTCGGCCCGGACGGTCGGATCGGCGCTTTACGCGCAAATCCGTTCGCCGGAACGGCCTGCGGATGCTTTGACGGTGGTGCGGGTGCAGAATCCGGCGCGCTTCGCGCTGCAGCTCCTGCGCGAAAGCGATCAGGATTCGATTCTGACCGCCGCCCAGGCCTTCAAGCTGTTGGTCAACCTGCAAAACCTCGGCACCGCCGCGATGGAGAATGGCAAGTATACGGTCGTCCTGCCGGCCGGTAAAAAATACCAGCTGGTCTCAGGTGCGGCCGAGCGCTCCTTCTCGGTCCCGTTGGGGATGGCCTTCAAAACGGACACCCTGGCGCTGCTGGCGCCCGCGGCGGATTCCTTTGCTGATACCATCCGCGTCCAGCTCACGCAGGTGCCGCTGGATGCCAATAGCGGTGAGGCCGTCGCCACGGCTGTGACCGTGGCCCGCAGCGTGTTCACGACGTTGAAATCGGGACTGGTCGTCGCCCTGTCGATCAATGCGCCGGTCGGGGCGCAGGATGGCATTCTCTCCACCGCCCAGCAGGTCGTGCTGCGCGCGATCGTGCAGGCCACCGACAATATCCAGGAGAAGAGCGTCACCCTGCAGCTGCCGTCGAGCCCGACCTATGTCCTGCTCAGCCCCGCCGAACAGGAGGTCACGGCCAGCCGCGATACCCTTTTCTGGCGTCTCCAGGTCCCCGGGGAAGAGACCGCGCTCGGTCACAGTTTCCGGGCCGAAGCCCGCGGCCGCTCCGCGGATGGCTGGCAGACGGCGCAGCAGCTGGTGACCATCAATCAGATCGTCGGCCGGGCCAACCTTTGGCTCGACAATCTCGAGGTGAGTTCGCCGGCCGAAGGCGTTATGGAGAGCGGCCAGGCCAATTTCTCGGTACGGCAGCAGGCGACGCTGCGAACACGGGTGCGCAATCTCGGAACCGCCAAGGTCGGCACGACCGGCAAGCTCACCCTCTCCCTGCAGAAAAGCGGCCTCAAGCTGGTGGGCACCGATTCGACCAAATCCTTCACCGCAGGCACCTATGTCACCTGGAATGTGCAGGCGGCGGACTCGGTGATCAGCGAGATCCGGGATATCCGCGTCGATATCAGCACGGCACCCAACGATGAGAATACCAACGCGCAGGCGACCATTGCCAACGGCACCTCCACCCTCAATGTCCTCACCGAGGCGCGGGGCGTGACGCGCATCGACCATTTCTACATCAGCAGTCCGGCCGGGGCAATGGACAACTCGGTCTCCACCGAACAGAGCTTTATCGTCACGGCCGAGATCACCTCCACCAGCGTTCGCGATCTCCTCGCCGAGATCACCTTCACCGGCGGCTTTTCGACCAACACCCCCTCCGTCTCGGTCAACCAGGGCTCGCGCCAGGTGGTCACCTGGACGATGTTGGCGCCCGCCACGGCGGCAATCAATGCGCTCACCCTGACCGTAAGCGGACGGGATTACCGCTCGGGTACCATCCTGACCAACCAGGTCCGCACCCTGATGGTGACCACGCAGCCCGTCAGCCGCTTCACCCTGACGCCACGGATCGTTTACCCGGCGGGATTGAACAACAAGACCTCGAGCGAATCCCGGCTCCGGCTTGCGCTGTATATCCAGCATCAAGTGGACACCGCTCCCGCCGTCGGCACGGATGCCGCAACCATCCGCCTCAACGCCCCGGCGAAATTTCTCGACGGCACCGAGCCGCTGCTCAAGACCGGCCTTGACAGCCTGGTGTGGAACCTGACCGCCCCGGCGGTGAGCCAGGACACCCTCTTCGATGTCAGTTTTAGCGTCACCGATCTGCCCCGGGACGCCAATTCGGGGCTGGAGTCGACGACGGAGTTCAGCAATCTCTATTTCCCGATCTGGGTGGTGCGCAAGGCCCGTCTCGAGCTGCTGGCCGAGGTGAGCGGGCAGGCGGGAAGTACGCCCGTCTCGGTGCGCATCGGCAACGAATTTGATCTGACTTCGCTGCTTCATAACCTCGGTTCCGCCGATTACTACGGCAGCTACCAGGTGCAGCTCAAATTGCCGGCCGGCTACAGCAGCCGCGACGATCTGACGGTCACCACGGCCGAGGATTCCCTCACCTGGCGGATCAAGGCGCCGGACAAGGTGAGCGAGGTGCCGGACACGCTGGTCGTCCGCCTGCTGAGCGCGCCGAAGGATTATTTCTCCAAAACCGCTGCCGATATCGCCCGCGATTCCGCCGCCGTGCTGATCTCGCCGGAGGCGGGTTTTATGGTGGCCCGCACCTTTTCGGTACGCAGCAGCTCGGTCGGGCTGCGCGGCGGGAGCGATGTGCCGATGCTGGGGCTCAGTCTCCAGAACAAGGACCACTCCATTGGCAGTCGTTCTCTGCTCGATTCGATCAAGGTCTCCTTCCGCAACCGCAAGGGCAGCCCGGTCAGCGCGCGTTCGGTCGTCAGCCGCATTGCCGCCATCCGCCATGGCAGCACGGGCGAGGTGCTCGCCGAGAACCGTGCCCCGGGAAGCGGCAGCGCCGCCTATCTGAACTTTGTCACGGCCCTTGCCGATACCATTCGCAGCAGTGATCTTTTCGCTATCGATATCGTGGTCGACATTGCGGCGTCGGCCGATCTGGTGGATTTTGTGGTGGCGGTCGATTCCGCCGAGGCGATCGTGGCGCGCGATGCCATCTATCACAACCGTCTGAGCATGGCCGATTCGGCCCTCAACCGGGTTCGCTATCTGGGCTTCAGCTCCGGCACGCTGGTGGTGATGCAGAGTGACCTCGCCAAATCCTTTTGCAACTATCCCAATCCCTTTGGCACGAGCGCACGGCCGCTGACCAAATTTGTCTATTATCTGGAACAGCCGAGCGACGTGCAGATCAAGATTTTCACCCTCACCGGCGATCTGGTTCAGGCCTGGGAATATACCAAGGCGGCCCATCCCGCGCAGACCAGCGCCGGGGTGCATCAGGATGACGTGGTCTGGGATGGCCGCAACGGCCGCGGCGAGAAGGTCATGAATGGCATTTATCTGGCCTATCTCAAGACCGAACAGGGCGAGTTGGCCTTAACGAAAATTGCTGTCGTCAAATAACTGAATTGGGCAAGCTGTCATTGTGAAGCACTCTATCCGCATACCTCTCTTTGGCCTTGTGGCGCTGCTGGTTCTGCGCGCGGGGTTGGCTTCCGCTCAGGCGGTCCTGCAGGACAAAGCCTGGGGCGGGGCGAACGATGTCTTCGACCAGCCGGTCGGGGCGCGCGCTCTGGCGATGGGCGGCGCCTATGCCGCTGCGGCCGACGATCCCTTCGCCCTGTACTGGAATCCCGCCGCGCTGGAAAAGGTCAGGAACATGGGGCTCGGCCTCTATTACTCCAATCTGACGGCAGGGACGCAATACAGCTATCTCGGATACGCCCATCCCACTCTTTTCATCGGCACCTTCGGCATCGGCGTCCTCTCGCTCACTACCCCCGATATCGACCTTTACGATGATCAGGATCCGATCAAGCTGGGATCGGTCGCCTACAGCCGCACCATGCTGCTGCTCGGCTACGGATATCGGCCGGCGAGCTGGCTCTCGCTGGGAACGACGATGAAGGTGGAGCGGGCGTCGCTGCCGGCCTACCCGGATGCCGGAGGATCCGCCGGAAGCCTGACCGAATCCGCATTGGGCGCGGACCTCGGGCTGATCCTGGCGCCGCAAAGCAAGGCGCCCCTTGTGCATGATCTCTCTTTTGCGCTCACCCTCCAGAACGCGGTGCAGCGTTCGATGCGAGCCGTCGAGGCGAAGGATACCACCCCGCGCACGCTGCGTCTGGGCATGGCCAAGGGGATCGCCCTGAGCGAGGATGGCAGCGCCATGACCATCGCCCTGGAATACGACAAGACGAGCACCATGCCCGGCCATTCCCATCTGGGCCTGGAATACAGCTTTCAGGACCTCTTTTCGCTGCGGACGGGTTTTTACCGCAACCATCTGACCTACGGCGGCGGCGTCAAACTGGCCGGGGTGCAGTTTGATTATTCCTACTGGAACGGCGACGATAGCTGGTTGGGCAGCAGTCATCGCATCTCCCTGGTGCTCAACATCGGCAGAAGCCGGGAGGCGCGGCTGGCCGAGTATCAGGAACGGGAAGCACGCCGCATCGAACAGGAACTGGCCGCCAAGCGCCAGGCGGAAAGAAGCGAAGCGATTGTCTCCGGGATGAGCCGCGCGCGCGTCCTGGTGGGCAAGGGAGACTATCCCGGTGCCTACAGCGTCATCAGCCGTGTGCTCATTTATGATGTGACCGGGAGCGATCCCGATCTGGAAGAGGCGCGGGGTCTGCAGCAGCAGATCAATACCGCTTTGGCGGAGGAACGGCAGCGGGAAGAGGCGGCCATCCTCGCCCGCAATGAAGAAGAGATGCGCCTCAAGCGCAACAATCTGCAGATCGAGCAGCATTACCAGAAGGCGCTGAATGCCTATAGCCTGGAAGATTACCAGGAGGCCATCGCCGAGTGTGACCGCGCCCTGGCCATCGATCCCGCCAGCGAGCGCGCCACCGACCTGCGCCGCAAATCCGATGAACAGCTGCGCCGTAAGATCATGCAGTTGGCGGAACGGGCGCGGCAGTTGCAGGCGCAGGATCGCGGCTATGACGCCATCACCATCTACAATCAGGCACGGCAGCTCGCCAAGGGCATCCCCGATATCGAGACGTTCCTGGCCGGGCAGATCTCCTCGATCGAAAGCCGCTTGAGCCGCGAAGACCTGATGCGCCGCGCGGCCGCGCAGGAGATGAGCCAGAACTGGGCCGAAGCCGCCTCCCTCTACCAGGAGGCCTTGCGCTACGATCCGGGCAACCGCTCCCTGCAGGATCGCTACAAGGAGGCCAAGGCCCGCGCTGAAGCGCGCGATATGGAGATGCCCGACAATGTGCGCGAGCTCTACCGCCTCGGCGCCCAGGCCTTTGGTACCCACAAATATGAAGAGGCGGTGCGCTGCTTCGAGGAGGCGCGCAAGCTGCAGCCGTTGAACAAAAAAATCCTCAAGGCCCTGGATTCCGCCAAGGAGAACCTGCAGCGCCAGTCCACCACCCAGGGGCCACAAGGAAAATAGAATCCGTCGGCAAAGGGGCCGGCGCGACCACAGCGCGGGCCGACCCAATGACCTTCAGGGCCACAAGGCCAATTGAATCCGTCGGCAAATGGGCGGCGGGGTACATGCCCCGCTTCGGCAGCATCCGGCTGCCGGACAACCGGAAGAGGACGATTGTTCCAGAATATTCTCAAAGAGCAGCTCAAGGTCCCTGCCAGCGTCGAATTTCTCAGCGAGCTGCGTGACTTTGTCACCAAGGTCGGGCACCGGCACGGTTTCTCCGAGCGGGTGATCAACGCCTTCAAGCTCTCCATCGACGAGGCGGCCACCAACATCATCAAGCACGCCTACCGCGACTGGCAAGGCAGCATCACCATTCGCGCCATCGTCAAGAAGAACAGCCTCACCATTGTCCTTATCGACCAGGGTAAGTACTTCGATCCCCGCCAGGTCAGCGATCCGGACCTGCAGCGCTATGTCGACATCGGCAAGAAGGGCGGCCTCGGCATCTTTATTATGCGCCGCCTCCTTGATGAGATCGACTATCGCAAAACCGAAGAGGGCAATGAGCTGTGGATGGTCAAGTACCGCGACGTGGCGCGCAAGCGGCGCCTCAACGTCCCCTCGCTCTCGATGACGCTCAAGGCGCGCTACTGGCTGATCTCGACCTCTGTATTCACGGTTCTGTTGCTCGGTGTTTTCGGCGTCAATTTTTTTCGCCGCCAGGAGAGCATTACAGCCGACTTTCTCGCGCGCGGGCGGACGGCGCTCTCGGTGATCACCAGCGACATCTCCAGCAATCTCCAGCAGCAGCTGCCCGAGGCGACCCGCCTGAGCATGCTGGCGGGCACCAATCTGCCCGACGACCTCGACATTCTCGCCCACACCCTGCCGCCGCTCAACACCCTGCAAAACTCGGAATATCGCGACATTCTCTACCGGGCGATTATTGCCGATAACAACCAGTTCATCCTCGCCAGCACCGAGGGCCAGCAGATCTTTGAGAAATTCACCCGGCCGCAGAAGGTGGCGGCCCTGCAGAAGGATGTGCTCCGCTACGATCTCGAGTCGGGGGTCACGGTCCTCGAGATCAACGCCCCGGTACTCGATGCTGCCGGAAAAACCCTCTGCACCGCCCACTTTTTCATCGACAATGCCGCCGTGCGCACGGCGGTCCGGAGCGCGCGCTGGAGCGAAGCCCGTTCGCTTGCCGTGATCTGGCTGATCGGTGGTGCCGGACTCTTCCTGCTCATCATTCTGGTGATGAATCCCTTCCGCCGGCTCTCCGAATGGGTCAAGCAGCTCGGCCAGCCCGGCGTTGCCGATGAAATGGATATCGACACCACCACCGAGATCGGCGAGATCGCCCAGGCCTTCAGCGACATCACCCTGAAATTGCGCGAATCCCAGGTCAACCTCGCCGAACAGGAGCGCCTGCAAAAAGAAATGCAGGTCGCGCAGGAGATTCAACAGACCCTGCTGCCGGGCAGCTTCCCCGAGATCGAGGGCTATGGCATCAGCAGCTACTACGCCGCCGCCAAGGAGGTGGGCGGCGATTATTACGATTTTGTGGAAGTGGACAAGGATACCCTCGGGATTGTCGTCGCCGATGTTTCGGGCAAAGGGGTGCCGGGTTCGCTGGTGATGACCATGATCCGCACAGCCCTGCGCACCGAGGCGCGCGGCATCAAGGACGCGGCCGAGGTGCTGGCGCGGGTGAACGATTTCGTCGTCAATGATATGAAAAAGGGCATGTTTGTCACCCTGTTTTATGTCATCATCGACTCCAAGAAGCGGCGCCTCAATTATGCCAGCGCCGGCCACAATCCGATGATCCTCTACCGGGCCAGCCGCAATAAAACCTATTATCTGAATCCCCATGGCTTCCCGATCGGTATCTCGCTGCCTGACAAGAACCTGTTCCGCAACACCATCGAATCGGATACTCTCTCGCTCAATGAGGGTGATATTCTGCTGATCTACACCGATGGCGTGACCGAGGCGATGAACAGCCGCCGCCACCTCTACGGCGAAGAGCGTTTTCTCAATGTGATCCGCGAACATGGCCACATGGCGGCGGAGGATTTCGTCAACAAGCTGCATGAGGATCTGCTCTCCTTCACCGAGGGCACCTCGCAAAGCGACGACATCACCCTGGTGGCGATCAAGGAGAAATCCTCGGCGGAAAAGATCGAGCTCGATTGCGCCAAGCGGGTCTACCGGCGGCTGCAGGGGGGCGCGGGCATCCGTGAGGCCTGCGAGGCGGAAGGACTCTCCTCCTATGCCTACTACAGCCGCTACAAAGAGATCTTTGAGCAGGGTAATATCGAAGAGCTGGTGACCGTCGAGAGCGAGTCCATCGAGGCCAAGCATCTGAGCATAGAGGAAAAAACCAAGCTGTACGACGTGATCATGCGCTTCCCGGAATTTGGAGCCAAAAAGATCAGCGAGGAGCTCAACAGCGAGCGCTACAGCTTTATGGAGATCCATCCTGCCAAGGTTTACGAGGAGCTGGTGCGGGCCAAGCTCAATACGCGCGAACTGCGGGAGGCTTTCGTGCATCGTGGCGGCAAGAAACGTCGTCCAAAGCCCCCGGGTACGCCGATGCTGACCCTGGATGGCCGGGTGATCATTCAAAAGGGCGGACTGGCCGATGCCACCGAGGAGCCCGATATCGAGCCGCGGGTGCCGGGCGGCCCGGCGAAAAAGCCGCGGGCGGGAAAGGAGGCGGCGGGTAATCACGAAGGCGCTGCCGCGCCGGCGAAACGCCAGAAGGTGCCGCTGCCGGTCCGTTCCGGGATCGGCCGTTTTGCGGGCCGCGATGTGCTCTCCTATAAAATCGATGAACTGCTGGAAACGCCGCTCGAGGATCTGCTGGATAAGCGCCTCGGCTCGGCGATGGAGGAGGAATCCAGCGAACCCGAAGAGGGGTCGCAGCCGGAAGCAGCGGCTGTCCCGGCCAAGGCGCCGGTGGAACCCGATCTCTCCCTGGAAGAGCTCGGCTTTGAGTATGTGGAAAGTTCGCCGGCAGGGGGTGCCGGAGCCGTTGAGAACGCCGGACTCGCTGCGAGCGCTGAATCCCCCGCGCCGGCCGCGCTGCCGCCGGCGGAGTCAGCTCTGGACGAAACGCTCGCGCCCGCCGCGGCTGAAGCGCTTCCGCCCCATGATGCAGCCGCTGCGGCGGAGCCGATTCTGCCTGCAGATGCAGCCGCTGAGGAAGCGCTCATAGCCGCCACAGCGGAGGCGGCGATGCCGGTCCCGGGCCTCTCCGCCGAAGACCTTGATTTCGCCGAGATCCTCGAGTCCGGCGCGGGGCTCGACGACCCCTTTGCCCACAAAGAGGAAGCCAGGAATTTTCCGGCTGCGCCCGTGGAAGACGCAGTGGTCGTTGCGGATGCGGTGCCGCCGGCAGAGGAGCTCCTGCTGCCGGCGGATGATGCCGTCCCGGCGCTTCAGGATCTCTTTGAAGAGTTCCTCGAGCTGGAGGATGAGGCCGGCCTGATCAGTGAGACCGGTGAGCTGGAAAACGACATTGTCGAACAGATCCTGCAGAACGAGATCGCTTCACGCATGAACTGGGAGATCGGCCTGACCGGAGACGCGGCGCCGCACGGCGTCTTGTTGCCCGGGGAGATGCCGGGGCCCGTCCCGGCTGCAGCCGAGGCGGCCTCTCCGGCGGAGGAGCGGCATCGTCTCTCTTTCGACGAGCTGATCGATCTGCTCAACGCCGAAAAGGGCGATGAGAAAAGCTGGCCGGTGGCGGATGCCGAGGGCGGCGGCCAGACGGAGGAAAACGAAGCGGCCGCCGTAAGCGCGCCAGGCCTGAGCGATGATCCCCGCCGCGATCGGGCCTACGCCAGCGCCCTGAGCCACTATCTCAATGAGGAGTACCGGCAGACCATCACCGTGTGCACCGAACTTCTCGGTCTGCAGGAAGACGATATTCAGGTGCGCGCCCTGCTGGGGCAGGCCTTGTTCCGATCGCATGCCTTCCGCGAATCCGCCCGGGAGTTCCAGCGGGTGCTGAAGGTCGATCCCCTCAACAAGGAGGCGCATGAGAAACTGGGGGTGATTTATGCCAACCAGGGGGCCTTCCCGCGGGCTATCGCCCATTGGGAATATTTGTTGCAGCTGGCGCCCGAACGGCGCGACATCTTCGACAGCATTCAGCGCGCCAAGCAGTTCATCAATCAGACCGAATCCTCCTGATCTCCTTCCATACCCCCGTCGCGGGGATATTTTTGTTGACTATTAAAGACATAAAGGCTATATTTATGAACTGAAGCTCGTCCTGGCGGGGCTTGCGGTGGCACGACATGCTTTCAAATCAGAATTGCAGAAACTGTTAGTCGCGCAGTTCCTGTAATCGCGGAATCATCTTGATGGAGATTCAACATGGAAGGCATCCAATTGTCGGTGGAGAAGACGGGTACTAAAAACAGCATATCGATTATCAAGGTGGGCGGATACATCGATACGACGACCTCCTCAGAGCTCGAACATGCCCTGAGTACGCTGCTGAAAGCAGGATCCAACAATATCATCATCGACCTGGGCAATGTTGATTACGTCAGCAGCGCCGGATGGGGCATCTTTATCAGCGAGATCAAGGGGATCCGCGAAAAGGGCGGCGACCTCAAACTCGTGCGCATGATCCCGGAAGTCTATGAGGTCTTTGAGCTGCTCGAGTTTCATTATATCCTCAAGGCCTGCGACACCATTGAGGATGCCATCAAGGATTTTGAACGAACCCTGGGCCCGGTCAGTGAAGGCACCCGGATCTCCGAGGTGGAGATGCAGGAGCCGCGCAGCCGCGGCGGCGAACGCCGGGACGGCCCGGCCAAAAGCGACACCGTCAAACTCGAAAATGTCGAAGACAAGGTGCGCAAGATCATCGCCCGTGATCCGGAAATCGGCACGGTCCAGCTTATTCGCACCCTCAATACGCCGGATTATGGCAACGTCCGCCTCAACTGGTTTGCCATGCGGAAGCTGCTGAAGAAAACCGGCCTCGATAGCAAAAAAGGCCGCATGCAGCTCAACTCGGGGCACTGACCGGCGCTCTCAGACAGAGCCAATTCCCGGGGGGCGGCTCCGGCCCGGATAGCGCAACGCGCCCCCCTTTCCCTCTGGTTCACCTTTCCCCGACCTCATCCTATGTTCATCGATAGTGCAAAGATCCATGTGCAAGCCGGCTCAGGCGGAGCCGGCTGTGTCGCGTTTCGCCGCGAAAAGTACGTTCCCAAGGGGGGGCCGAACGGCGGCGATGGCGGCCATGGCGGGGATGTCATTGCGGTGGCCGACCGGCATATCCATACCCTCCTCGATTTCAAGTATCAGACGCTCTACAAGGCGCAGCGCGGCCAGCACGGGCTGGGGTCCAACAAGACCGGCAAAAGCGGTGAGTCGCTGCGCGTGCACATGCCCGTGGGCACCATGATCCGGGATGCGGAGAATGGCGGGCTGGTCGCCGATCTGACCCAGGAGGGCCAGGAAGCCATCATCGCCCATGGCGGCCGCGGCGGGCGGGGTAATGCCCGTTTTTCGACCCCCTCCAACCGCACGCCGCGCGAATGGGAACCCGGTTTTCCCGGTGAAGAACGCGAATTGAGCCTGGAACTCAAGCTGATCGCGGATGTCGGACTGGTCGGACTGCCCAATGCCGGCAAGTCGACCCTGCTCTCGCGCATCTCCGCCGCCCGGCCCAAGATCGCCGACTATCCCTTCACCACCCTGATTCCGAATCTGGGCATCGTCCGGGTGGACGAATCCCGCAGCTATGTGGTGGCGGACATCCCCGGCCTGATCGAAGGGGCCCATGCCGGCAAGGGTCTGGGGATCCAGTTCCTGCGCCACATCGAGCGCACAAGGATTCTCGCCATTCTCATCGACTGCAGTTCCGCCACGATGGAAACAGACTACAAGACCCTGATGCACGAACTGAAATCCTACAGCCCGGATCTGCTCAAGAAGCGGCGGCTGCTGGTCTACACCAAGGGGGATTTGCTCCAGGGCAAGATGAAAGGGCTGAAAAGAAGCCTGACCGGCCAGGTGACGGCCGCGGTCATTTCCGCGGTGCGCGGCGACGGGCTCGATGAGCTGATCCGGCTGATCTGGGATGAGTTGCAGCGCCTGGACGAATCGCCCTGATCGCATCCTGTGGGGGATGTATGACAACGGCAACAGCGGAATTACTCAGTCTCTGGAACACACCCGGCGTCGGCCCGCAACGGCTGCGCAGCTTGATCGACCGGTTCGGCAGCGGCCGGGCGGTCTATGCGGCCTCGGTACGGCAGTTGTGTGAGGTCGAGGGTGTGGATCAGGCCACAGCGGCCAAGATCAAGTCACATGCCGACCTCGCAGCCGCGGAAGAGCAGCTCCGGCTGGCACAAAGCGCCGGGGTCACCGTGTTGACCTTCTGGGATGAGCGCTATCCCGCCATGCTGCGCCCGCTGTACGATCCTCCCATGCTCCTCTTTGTGCAGGGCGAGCTTGAGGTGCTCGCCGGCAAGGCTGTTGCCGTGGTCGGCACGCGCGCTCCGAGTGAATACGGCCAGATCATCGCGCAAAAGCTGACACGGGAGCTGGTGCAACGCGGGCTGGTCATCGTCAGCGGACTGGCGCGCGGCATCGATACCATCGCCCACCAGGAGACGATCGCCCAGGGCGGCAAGACCGTCGCGGTGCTGGGTTCGGGCGTGGATCAGATCTATCCCTCCGAGAACCGCCGCCTGGCCGGCCGGATCACCGCCAGTGGCGCGCTGGTCTCCGAATATGTGCTCGGCACCCAGCCGGATGCCCCGCATTTTCCCCGGCGCAATCGCATCATCGCCGGGCTTACGGTGGCCACCCTGGTGGTCGAGGCTGGAGAGAGCAGCGGCGCCCTGATCACCGCCGATAATGCCCTGGAGTACAACCGTGAAGTGCTGGCTGTGCCGGGCAACGTCACCAATCCGAAGAGCTGGGGCTGCAACCGCCTCATCCAGCAGGGTGCCAAGCTGGTGCAGACGGTGGAGGACCTCCTGGTTGAGATCGGCATGGCCGAGACGCCGCCGCCGGAACGGCAGCTGAATCTGCCGGGACTCGGGCTCTCCGCCGACGCCGAGCTGCTGCTCAAGGCCCTGAGCGCGGAACCGCAGCACATCGACGCCATAGCCCAACAGCTCGGCAAGCCGGTTTTCGTGGTGCTGGCGCAGCTGCTCGAGCTGGAGTTGCAGAATCTGGTCACCCAGCTGCCCGGGAAAAAGTTTGTGCGCGTTTAAAGACGGATTGCCGGCGCGCCGGTGCAGAAATAATTTGACTATCTCTATATTTTTTCGTAAATTTTCATCTGCCGGGAGGGGTCGCCTAATGGTAGGGCAGCGGTCTTGAAAACCGCCGGGCGCAAGCCCCTGGGGGTTCGAGTCCCCCTCCCTCCGCTTGAGATGGTCGTATCCCGGCGGATACATATTTTCGGAGAGGTGCCGGAGTGGCTGAACGGGGCGGCCTGCTAAGCCGTTGTAGGGGGTAACCCCTACCCAGGGTTCGAATCCCTGCCTCTCCGCATAAAAAATGGCGAATCCCGCCATTTTTTTATAGTGGTGGTTCAACACATCAAACAGGTGACAGCGTGACCCAGGTCAGAGTCCGGTTTGCCCCCAGTCCCACCGGATTTGTCCACATCGGGGGGCTGCGCACAGCGCTCTATAACTATCTTTTCGCCCGCAGCCGCGGCGGTGCGTTTATCCTGCGCATCGAGGATACCGACCGTGAGCGTTTCGTCGAGGGCGCGGTGGAGAACCTGATCGCCGTGCTGGAATGGGCCGGATTGGTTCCGGATGAGGGACCGAAATGGGGCGGGGTCTGTGGACCCTATTTCCAGTCCGAGCGTACCGAGACCTACCGCAAGTACGCGCTTGAACTGCTGGAAAAAGGCTTTGCCTATTACTCTTTTGACACCGCAGCCGACATCGAGGCGATGCGTCAGCGCGCCAAGGCGGCGGGTAATCCTTACGCCAAGTACAATTTTGCCAACCGCCTCGAGATGCGCAACAGCCTGAGCATGTCCGCGGCCGAGGTGGCCGCCGCGCTGGCGGCCGGAACTCCGCATACCATCCGCCTGCTGGTGCCGGCGGAGCGCAAGTTCGAGATTGACGACCTTATCCGCGGCCATGTGGTCTTTGACAGCAAGGAGGTCGATGACCAGGTCCTGCTCAAATCCGACGGCTATCCGACCTACCATCTCGCCAATGTGGTGGATGACCATCTGATGGAGATCACCCACGTCATCCGCGGCGAGGAGTGGCTCAGCTCGGTGCCCAAACACCTGCTGCTCTACGAGTATTTCGGCTGGCAGCCGCCGCAAATGGCCCATCTGCCGCTCATCTTCAACCCGGATGGCAGCAAAATGAGCAAACGCGATATCCAGTCGCTGGATAGCCTGCCGACCGGCAAAGTCGATCCGGATGTGGCCTCCTATATCCGCAAGGGATATGAGAAGGCGGCGATCCTCAACTATATCGCCCTGCTGGGATGGAATCCCGGCGAGGGGGATGAGCGCCAGGTGTTTACGCTTGACGAGCTGGTCCAGGAGTTTTCCCTGGAACGGATCAACAAATCGGCGGCGATCTTTGATCTGAAGAAACTCAACTGGATCAACAAAGAGCACATCATGCGGCGCACGCCGGCCGCCATCGCTGCCGAGGTCGCGGCTCTGGATGAGGCACGCGCTTTCGCCCCCGTCGATCCGGATTATCTGCAGCGGGTTACCGCGCTGGTACACGAGCGCCTGCATTTTCTCGGGGATTTCTGGCGCTTGACCGGCTATTTCTTCCGGGATCCGGAGAGCTACGAGCCGGAGGCGCTGAAAAAGCGCTGGGACCGTGCGACCGCGAGCCTCCTGACCGAGTATAGCCACGAACTTGCCACCGCCGGCCCTCGCGATGCCGCCGGATTCGAGCAGGCCCTGCGCACGGTGGCGGAGCGGCATAGCATCGGCGGCGGCGCGCTGATCCATCCGGTGCGGCTGGCGGTCACCGGCGTCAGCGTCGGCCCGGGACTTTTCGAGCTGCTCGCCATCCTCGGGACCGAGACGGTCCAACGCCGCCTCAGCCGGGCCGTCGCGGTTATTCCCTCCCTGCCGGGAATCGTCTGATCTCAAACCAACATGGAACTCTTGATATGTCCCTCACCAATGAAAACACCGAGGCGCCGGTCACCACAGCACCCCCCAATTTCATCCGCACGATCATTCGCGAAGATTTGAAAACCGGCAAATACCAGGGACGGGTGCACACCCGCTTCCCGCCGGAGCCGAACGGCTACCTTCACATCGGCCACGCTAAATCGATCTGCCTCAATTTTGGCCTCGCCCGGGAGTTCGGCGGCAAGACCAACCTGCGCTACGACGATACCAATCCCGCCAAAGAGGATGTCGAGTACGTCGAGTCGATCGAGGAGGATGTCCGCTGGCTGGGTTTTGACTGGGAGGAGCGAAAATTTTATGCCTCCGACTATTTCGAGCAGCTCTATCACTATGCGGTGCAGCTGATCGAGCTGGGCAAGGCCTATATCTGCGATCTCAGTCCGGATGCAATCCGCGAATACCGCGGCACCCTGACGCAGCCGGGCAAGAACAGCCCGTACCGCGACCGCACGGTTGCTGAAAATCTCGAACTGTTTAAGCGCATGCGCGACGGCGAATTCGTGGAGGGCAGCCGTGTTCTTCGCGCCAAAATCGACATGGCCTCGCCCAATCTCAATATGCGCGATCCCGCCATCTATCGCATCAAAAAGGCCGAGCACCATCGCACCGGCAACGCCTGGTGCATCTACCCGATGTACGATTATGCCCATTGCATCTCCGACTCGATCGAAGGAATCACCCATTCGATCTGCACCCTCGAGTTCGAAGACCATCGGCCTCTTTATGACTGGTTCCTCGATCAACTCGGCATCTACCACCCGCAGCAGATCGAATTCGCCCGGCTGAATCTCTCCTATACCCTGCTCAGCAAGCGCAAACTGCTGCAGCTGGTCAACGAAAAGCATGTCAGCGGCTGGGATGATCCGCGCATGCCGACGATCGCCGGCATCCGCCGCCGCGGCTACACGCCCGAATCCTTGCGCAATTTCGCCGAGGTGATCGGCGTGGCCAAACGCGACAGCGTTGTCGACATCCAGCTGCTGGAGCACTGCATCCGCGAGGATCTTAATCTGCGCGCGCCCCGCCGCATGGCCGTGCTCAATCCTCTCAAGATCGTCATCGACAATTATCCCGAGGAGCAGGTCGAGGAGCTCGAGGCCATCAACAATCCGGAAGATGCCGCCATGGGTTCGCGCAAGGTGCCCTTCTGCCGCGAGATCTACATCGAGCGCGATGACTTTCGCGAGGATCCGCCGAAGCAGTTCCACCGCCTTTCCCCCGGCGTGGAGGTGCGGTTGCGCTATGCCTATTTTATCACTTGCACCGGCGTGGAAAAAGATGCCCAGGGACAAGTCACCCTCCTGCATTGCAGCTATGATCCGCAGTCGCGGGGCGGTGGTTCTCCCGACGGTCGCAAGGTGAAAGGGACGATTCACTGGGTATCCGCCCGGCATGCCTTCGATGCCACGGTGCGGCTCTACGACCATCTCTTCACCAAACCCGATCCGCAGGAAACCGGCGCAGGCGAAAGCTTTCTCGATTTCCTCAATCCGAACTCCCTCCAGGTGTTGCCGCACTGTAAACTCGAGCCGATCCTGGCGGCGGTGCAGCCGGGCGAGCGCATGCAGTTCGAACGCAGCGGCTACTTTATTGCCGATGCGGTGGACTCCCGTCCCGGAGCCCCGGTGTTCAACCGGACGGTTTCGTTGCGCGACAGCTGGGCCAAGATCGAGAAAAAGATTGGCGGCTGAGATCCGGTTCCCGGGCGGCGCGTCACGGGGCGAGGCGCGACACCCGGGAGGGGAACGAAAAAATATACTTGAAATTTCGCAAAATATACGTATATTAGAGTTCATCAGTCAGCATCGCGCTACTGGGGAATCGTCCAATGGCAGGACACATGACTCTGGATCATGGTATCGGGGTTCGAATCCCTGTTCCCCAGCACTAAACGGAAGGGTTGCATTAACCCTCCCGTTTTTTTTGCCCCAACCTCTGCATTATCCTTCTCTTCCCCCTGCTGCTGCATCTTCGCTCTGGCATGCTATTTGTTGCTTCTGTACGGTTCACTGCTGTGGCAGGACCGTCTTTGGTTTAATTAATTAAAAAACAAGCATGCAAATTGTAGCTGCCGCCGGCCGTATGGGTGGACGGTTACACTATTGTCTCTTTGATGTACCATTTTGTAACAAGAGCCGGGAGAAATGCAAGCGGGAAAGTGGATGCATACCTTGGTCGCGTTGGTGGCGGCCGTAATGATTCTGGTCCTCCAGAGCAAGCCACCGCAGCTGGCCCTGACCGGGAGAACAGCCATGGTTCCACTCGACCGAATCGGGGAGGAAGGGCGCCAGCGCAGTTCCGTCTCCGAGCCCATGACACCTCCCTTCCCGCGGCGGGCGGCGATGCCGCCCTGGCACGGCAGGAGCGCGGAGACGCCGCCGCTTGCGGCGCGGGCTGGTTCCGGCCCGGACGCCGGCACCGCCAGGGCGCTCGCGGCGCCAGTTGCAGCAACACCGGTCGCGCCGGCTCCGGCGGCGATGCAAGCGGATGCTGTGGCGCCGGTCGCGCCGGATCCGGCGGCGATGCCAGCGGATGCTGTGGCGCCGGTCGCGCCGGCTCCGGCGGCGATGCAAGTGGATGCTGCGGCGCCGGTCGCACCGGCTCCGGCGGCGCCGAATTCTGCCGCACCCGTTGCGGCGAAGGTTGTTCCGGCGGCCCCGAAGCCGGCCCAGCACTTGCGTTCCCCGGTAAAAGGCAACGAGAGGTGCGAACGGATTCATCGGGATGTGGTTCTGCTGATCAAGAATTATATCGCCGGGCATTCCTCCGGGGAGGCGGCCATGCCCCGCATGGTGAATCTGGCGAGCGCCGCCGGAGGCACACCGGCAACTCCGCAGCCGGGCTTCGGCACGATCTCCGCGGCGCGCTGGACGCTCGCGCTTGCGGCCGGCCTGGTCCACGCTCCCGGCACTGCGGCGGGAATGCCGCGCGCCGGATCGAGCTATGATCTCAACCTCGGCTGCCGTCTCGGCAGCCGTCTGGAGGTGGGCGCGGGGATCGGGCTGGGAAGGATGAATGGGGAGAAGGGCGATTCCGGCCCCGCTTTGCTGCACAGTGGCCTTCATATGCGGCTCTTTTTCGAGCCGCAGGCCCGGCTCGCGCCCTTCGCTTTGGCGGGGGTGTCCTGGGGGCACTATCTGGCGGCGGAGAATCAGCCGGCGGCGGGCAGCGCGGTGACGATGGCGCGCAAGAGCGCTCCGGCGACCCGTTTCGGCGCCGGCGTGGCGTACCGCCTGGTCCGCAGCGCCAGCCTGGAGATATCCATTGAATATCTGCAACGGCACAAGGACGCCGGCCAGCTGAAACAGGAGGGCGCCGGAAAAGGGGTCTGGTCCTTCAAGGCCGGGCTGGGTATGGCGCTGAGTGCACCGCGCATAAGCGCGCGCACCTCGGCCGGGGAATTAGCGGCGAACGGCGCAGCGCAAAAATAGCGGGAACATTGAATCCGGATTATTGTTTAACATAATAGCGGCCCGTCCTTATCCCTCCACCGAATGCCGACCCCCCTAAGGCATTCCAAAATAAGGGCGGCCGCTTTTTTTTGCCCGGCCCTGGCAGGTGGGCCATTCCGGCAACAGGCCGGCTGTTCAGGATTAGCCTGCGATCGTGTTGGTTGAGGGCCGGAGAGTATGCGCCCGTAGCTCAATTGGATAGAGCTTCTGACTTCGGATCAGATGGCTGGGGGTTCGAGTCCCTTCGGGCGCGCAAAAAAAAGAGCTCAACGCAAGTTGAGCTCTTTTTTTTGACCGGTAAGTGAATTTTAAAGGCGGCGATTGGCCATGAGCAGGCCAGCAAGGAAATCCTAGACGCGGCGATTGGCAATGAGCAGGGTGCCAGGGTCGAGTCGGAGCTGCATGCGATCGTTTCCCTTCTCCTCATGATCCTTGAGAAGTTTTAGCTCGATATAGTCGCGATGGCCGATCAGCAGAATAATCACCGTCAGGATATCCTGGAACGGGGCGATCGGGGCCGGAACGACGGCGGTGTCGCTCAGTGGGGCATCGGGGGGCAGGGTAGCGGAAAACCAGATCTCCGCTTGATGATCTGTCGCCAGCTGCTTCCAGAAGTTCAGATCGCTGTCGCTGGCCTTGTCAAAGGCGAAGCCGTCGACGATGATGATCTGCGGCTGAAAGGACGAATCCTGGATCAGCCGGGCGACACTGCTGCGGACGGCATCGAGGTTGAGTCCGGTGCGCTTGAAGTGGAGGATCAGACGATTGCGGATGATCTCTTCATAAATCTCCATGGCATCCGCCAGCTTGTAGGCGCGGGCGATTTCATGATAGACCTGGGTGTACCAATGTTCGATATGCTGGGGATCGTCGGAGAAGGAGATATGGAGGGCTTTATGACCGCGCAGGAGATTGTCCGTGGCGAAATGGACCAGGCAGGCGGTCTTGCCGACGCCCTTGCGGGCCACAAAGACGCCAAGATTCCCTTTGCCCAGTCCGCCATGGATCGATTTTTCCAGGATCCGGATTGGACTGCGCTTGATAATTTCTGCTTTGAGCATGACAGGCCTCTGAAGTAAGGTACGCTGCTTCAAATGGCAAATCTATTTTAATATACAACAGAGTTGGCCAAAGATGCAACATCGATATAAGGGGGTGGCAGTTTCAATACCGGCGCTATGCCCGCCGGAGGGCTATTTTTGCTTCTGTTTTTCCTGGTAGGCCTTCTTCAGCTCTTCGGCGATTGATTCGGGCACCTTGGCATAGCGCTTGAATTCCATGGTGAATTCCGCCTTGCCCTGGGTGGCCGAGCGCAGCACCGTGGAGTAGCCGAACATCTCGCCCAGGGGCACTTCGGCTTCCACCGCGGTAAAGTTTCGGTCCTCGGTGGCGCTGAGGATCATGCCGCGGCGCTGGTTGATGGTGCCGAGGACGGCCCCCTGAAATTCCGGCGGGGTCTCGACGGCAACGCGCATGATCGGCTCAAGAATGACTGGCTTGCAGCGGCTGTAGGTTTCGCGGAAGGCGCTCTGGGCTGCGGTCTGGAAGGCCATGTCGGAGGAGTCGACGGGGTGGTAGTTGCCATCATTGATCGTCACCTGCACGCCGACGATCGGAAAGCCCACCAGCGGGCCCTTCGCCAGGGCGGCCTCGAAGCCCTTTTTGCAGGAGGGGACATACTCCGTCGGAATGACGCCGCCCTTGATGTCGTCGACGAACTCGAAATTGCCCTCGTGATAGGGCTCGATCATCCCGCAAATCCGGGCATACTGGCCGGCGCCGCCCGTCTGCTTCTTGTGGGTGTAATCGAAGGCGGCGGACTGGGAAATGCTCTCGCGGTAGGCCACCTGCGGAGCGCCGGTCTCGATGGCCACGCCATACTCCCGCCGCATGCGCTCGACATAGACGTCGAGATGCAGCTCGCCCATGCCGCGGATGACGGTATCGCCGGTCTCGGGGTCGACGAAGGTCTTGAAGGTCGGATCTTCCTTGCTGAAGCGGTTCAGGGCCTTGGCCATATTCTCACTGGACTTGTTGTCCAGGGGTTTGACCGAGAGTGAGATGACCGGGTTGGGGACGAACATCGAGGTCATGGAAAAATTAATATCCGTTGCGCAAAAGGTGTCGCCGGAAGCGCAGTCGATGCCGAACAGGGCCACGATGTCCCCGGCGCTGGCTTCGGTGATATCTTCCATTTCGTCGGCGTGCATGCGGATGAGCCGGCCGACGCGCACCTTGCGCTGCGAGCGGCTGTTGCGGAGTTCGTCGCCCTTGTGGATGGTCCCCTGGTAAATGCGGACATAGGTGAGCTGTCCGAAGCGGGTATCATCGAGCTTGAAGGCGAGGAGCACGGCGGGGAGGGTGCCGTCGGTCTGGAGGACGAGTTCGGTCTCGCCGGCGTCGAGATCGAGGGCGCGGTTTTCGACCTCAGTCGGCGCGGGCAGAAAATTGACAATGCCGTCCAGCAGCAACTGAATACCCTTGTTCTTGAAGGCCGAGCCGATGAAGACGGGCGTGAGTTCGAGGGCCAGGGTGCCCTTGCGGACCGCCTGATAGATCAGCTCCTCAGTGACCCGGTCCTCGAGATAGGCCTCGGCCAGCTCGTCACTGTAGAGGGAGACGCGGTCGACGAGGAGGTCGCGTTTTTCCAGCGCCTTGTCGCGCAGAGCCGCGGGGATCTCCTCCTCGCGGATGCTCTCGCCATTGCTGCCGTCGAAGTAGAGGGCCTTCATGCGGATCAGGTCGATGATCCCCTCGAAATTGGCCTCGAGGCCGATGGGGTAGTGGATCATCACGGCGTTATGGCCGAGTTTGTCGCGCAGCTGTTCGGTCACCCGCTCCGGGTCGGCGCCCATGCGGTCGCATTTGTTGACGAAGGCTAGGCGCGGCACCTTGTAGCGGGTCATCTGGCGGTCGACGGTGAGGGTCTGGGATTGCACGCCGCCGACGGCGCACAGGACCAGCACCGCGCCGTCGAGGACGCGCAGGGAGCGCTCCACCTCGATGGTAAAGTCGACGTGGCCGGGGGTATCGATGATGTTGATTGGATGCTTGTCCCAGGTCACATTGGTGGAGGCGGAGGAGATGGTGATGCCGCGTTCGCGTTCCAGTTCCATCGAATCCATGGTGGCGCCGACGCCGTCCTTGCCGCGGACCTCGTGGATCGCGTGAATTTTCTGGGTGTAATAGAGGATACGTTCGGTCAGCGTCGTCTTGCCGGAATCGATATGCGCGCTGATGCCGATGTTACGCATTTTCTGCAGATCAATAGCCATAGTGAGCTCGGAGTTAATGAAGTAATTCGCGAAAAACAAAGATTTAAATGTACGAATTTTTCTTCATTTTCCCAACAAAAAAAACACGGGCCGCGGCGTTTTGCATGGATCCAGGGCAAGCCGCTTGCCGTGGCGCTGCCGCAGCGCCACGGCCCAGGCAGCCGCTCAGCGTTCGGGATAGGGCGGCACCGGCGGCACGCTGTTCTTCCAGGTTTTCATCTCCTCGAGGATGAGGGCGATGGCCGTGTCCAGCTGCTGGTCGACGCCGCTGTATTCGAGCGCGGGATCGTTGTCCACCCAGACATCCGGATCGACGCCATGACCCTCGATGATCCAGCTCTGACCATCCAGGCCGAAGCGGGAGAATTCGGGTTTGTTCAAAGAGCCGCCATCGATGAACGGCAGCGAGCCGCGGATGCCGACCACACCGCCCCAGGTGCGTTTGCCCACCAGTTTGCCGAGTTTGAGCTGCTTGAACTGATAGGGAAAGAGGTCGCCGTCGGAGGCGGAGAATTCGTCGATCAGGCAGATCTTGGGACCCCACAGCATGCCGTCGGGGGCCGGTGCGGCGACGGTGTTGCGGGCGAAGGTGAACATGGTGATTTCGCGCCGCAGCCGTTCGATGATCATCGGGGAGACATTACCGCCGCCATTGCCGCGATCGTCAATGATCAGGGCCTTTTTTTGCAGCTGCGGGTAGTAGTATTTGACGAATTCGTTGAGGCCGTGGGTGCCCATGTCCGGGATGTGGAGATAGCCGACTTGTCCGCCGCTGGCCTGGGTGACACGGGCGATGTTGTTCTGCACCCAGTCATAATAGTAGAGTTCGGCTTCGCTCTCGATCGGAACGACGGTGGCGTCGTGGCTGCCGGCCGTTTGTGGCGTTTTGTTGAGGGTCAGCACCACCTGCTTGCCGGCCTTGTTGACCAGGGCGGCGTAGAGGTTGGCCATGCGGGCGGTGGACTGGCCATCGATGGCGAGGATATAGTCGCCCGAGGCCGCGGCGACCCCGAGATCGGCGAGCGGGGAGCGGTCTTTGGTCTGCCAGTTCTCGCCCTTGAGGATGCGATCGATGCGGAAGTATCCGCTCTGCGCATCCTTGCTGATCTGCGCGCCGAGCAGGCCGAGCTTGACGCGCTGGAGTTTGGGCAGATCGCCGCCGCCGACGTAGGTGTGGCCGGAATTAAGCTCACCGATCATCTCGCCGATCAGATAGGTCAGATCGGCGCGGTGAGCGACGTGGTCGACCAGAGCGCCGTATTTCTCCTTGACCCCCTTCCAGTCCACACCATGCATGTTGGGTGCGTAGAAAAAGTCGCGCATCTGGCGCCAGCTCTCGTCAAAGATCTGTCGCCATTCCGCCTTGCGGTCCAGAGCGACCTCCATCCCCGCCAGATCGAGCTTGTCCTTGATCTCGATCCGTGCCGCGGGAAGATCGATGATCGCATAGGCGGCGGCCTGTTTCACCAGCATTTTTTTCTGATTGGCCGAGACCTCATAACCGTCGATCTGGCCCAGTTCGGTCTCTTTTTGTTCCTTGAGGTCGTACATCAGCAGCAGCGGCTTTTCATCCTTGCTGCCGCGACGGATGTAGTAGAGTTTCTGTTCGAGGGCGGTCAGGCTGCCGTATTGCGCGGGGGCGATGGGCAGGCCGACCACCCGCTGTGCCAGGCCGTCGAGATCGATTTTGCGCGGTGTAACCACCACCGCGGATTCCTTTTTGGCTTTTTCTGCGGGCTGGGGAACCGGACTCTTGATCTGGACCTCGTCACTTTTGGGCTGGAAGGGGGAGGGGGTTTCCTTACTCAGGGTCATGAGGTAGATCCGCGACAGGTCGCGATAGATATGGTTCCATTCGACCTGGCTGTAGAGGGGGTTGAAATCGCGTTCGGAGACAAAATAGAGGTAGAGTCCGTCGCTACTGAAGGCCGGGTCCGAGCAGTCGAACCAGCCGTCGGTGACAGCCGTTGCGCTTCTGGTCTCGAGGGAATAGAGGTAGAGGCGCGACATCATCTGCTCTTCAGGCCTGGCGTAAGCGATCCACTGGCTGCCCGGCGACCAGGTATAATCGCTGAACTCGAAGACCCGGGAGGTATCGACCAGGGTGACCATCTGCGATTCGATATCGACATATTGCAGGCGCAGCTTTTTATCCGCCCACAGCAGTTTGCGGCTGTCGGGCGACCAGCTCAGCCGGTATTTGTAGACATCGCTGTTGCGGGTGATCTGCCGGGGTTCTCCCTTGCCATCCTGCGGGAAGAGCCAGATCTCATCCTCGCCGGTGCGGTCGGAGAGGGCGGCGATCCAGCGGCCGTCGGGTGACCAGACGCTGTTGCGCTCATGGATGCCGGGCGTCCGCGAAAGGTTGCGGATCTCACCATATTTGGCCGGCACGGTGAAGAGGTCGCCGCGGGCGCCAAAGAGGGCGCGCTGGCCGTCCGGCGCGATCTCGTAATTGGTGATGGCGCCGCTGACGTCGGCGAAGCCGGAGCGGCTTGCCGCGAGGTCTGCCGCGATGGTAACCGGAATTTCGTGGAGGGTCTCGCTGGCGAGGTCGAAGCGGAAGAGCGCGCCGCCCTTTTCGAAGACGATGGCCTGGTCGCCGAGGGAGGGGAATTTGATGTCATAGTCGGTGTTGCGGGTGAGCTGGTGCAGGCCGCTGCCGTCGCTGTTGCAGACGAAGAGGTTCATGCGTTTGCTCTCGTCGCGATCGGAGAGAAAGTAGATGCGCTCGCCGGCCCACATCGGAAAGAGATCGGAGGCCGGATCGTTGGTGAGATTGCGGGTTTTTTTGCTGACGCGGTCATAGATCCAGATATCGTCGGCCATGCCGCCGCGATAGCGTTTCCAGGTGCGAAACTCGCGGAAGATGCGGTTATAGGCGAACTGGCGGCCGTCCGGTGAAAAGCTGCCAAAGCCGCCGCGCGGCAGGGGGAGCTGTTCCGGCATGCCACCCGAGCTGGGGACCAGATAGAGTTGCCCCTTGAAATCGTTGAATTCGCGCATGCGCGAGCGGAAGAGGATCTGCCCGCCGTCGGGCGTCCATCCCATCACAATGGAATTGGGTCCCATGCGGTCGGAGACTTCGTCGCGTTCAAGGGTGGCGGTATAGGTGAGCCGCTGCGGCACGCCCCCGGCGGCGGGGATGAGATAGACCTCGGTATTGCCGTCATATTGTCCGGTGAAGGCGATCTGCCGGCCGTCGGGGGAGAAACGGGCGAACATCTCATAGCCGGCGTCACTGGTCAGGGGACGGGCGATGCCCCCCTGGGAGGCGACGGCATAGAGATTGCCGGCATAGGTAAAGACAACCTGATCGCCGTGAATGGCCGGAAAGCGGAGCAGCAGGGTGGAGGCGAAGCCAGAGGCCGCCATGAGCAGGAGGATCAGGAGCAGAAAAGAGGCAGCAGATTTTTTCATGCGAAAACCTTTCCATTTCGGGAACTGGACCGGACAGAGGGGGCGAAGATTTGGGTGGCGCGAGGCAAAGAAAAACCCTGCCGGGTCATCCCGAAGCAGGGTTATTACTCTGATGGGCTATTTCAATGGCTTGCGGTCGCGATGGCCGAGCAGGCCGAAAACAGCATCGAAACCACGTTTGATCCCCTGGCCCAACCGGGAGAGTTTTACAGCGGGAAGGGCCAGTTTTTCCAGAACATGTTGCTCGAAATCCTTGACGTTGCGCGACAGTTGGCGGACATTATCAACGCTCTCTTCAATCATCAGCGTCTGCCGCTGCACGGATTCAAGGACGCGCGCTGTTTTTTGGGTGATGACGGTGATATCGTGGCTGATCGGCGCAATATGCGGCCGGATGGTTTCGGTCAACCGCTGGATGGACTTGATCAGGCGGATGACGTAGAACAGCGTCACGATCAGGGCAACCCAGGTCAGGACCATGACAGCGGCGATGACGACCACACTGTATTCCAGCATGACAGGGGCTCTCCTTCCGCGTTACGGATTACTTTTTATCGAACTCCTTGCGCGCGGCCTGAACACCTGCCGTCAGGGCCTTTTCAGCCTTTACTTTTTTTTTTGCGACCTCTTCCTTGGTATCGTAAAAGTACTCTTTGGCGCCTTCGCTGATCTCATCCACTTTTTGGCCGGCGCTTGTGAGGAGTTCCTCGGCCTTCTGCCGGGCGCTGGCGAGTTGCTCGGTGGCCTCTTCGCGGAGGGCCTGGGCTTTATCGACCGCCTCGGTGATGATCGCCGAGGCGCGGCTGCGGGCGTCGTTATAAAGACGCTTGGAGCCCTCAACGGCCTCTTCGCTCTTGCGGCGAATATCTCCGCGCAGCTCCTTGCCCGACTTGGGTGCGAACAGCAGCGCGGCGATGGCGCCCAGGGTGCCGCCGATGAGCAATCCTTTGAAGAAACTGTCGCGATCGAATCCACTCTCTGACATGGTACGTTCCTCCTGATAAGGTGAAGACATTCTTGTGCCGGTATCTCTTTATATAACAAAAGCGCTTGCCGAATGTTCCCCGCATCGCCGGAAAGCTGCGTAAAAACAGGCTCGTTCTCTACAATTAGTGAAATAATAGCAAAAAGTCAAGGCCCATTTTCCTGGCGTATCCATTATAACCCGCACAAGGGCGCCAAGATTCCATTACGACGCACACCTGTAAAGGTTACGGCAAAAACCTTGCTTTTCTCCCTTTTGCCTGATATATTTTAACCCGTTAGTCCTAACCCCAAGCCTTAACCCAAATTAGGAAATGAATTGTGGACGAGCAGCACTTTTTTACGATGATCGCCGAAGAACTGAACCTGCGCTGGAGCCAGGTCAAGAGCACGGTGGAGCTATTGGATGCGGAGAATACCGTCCCCTTTATCGCCCGCTACCGCAAGGAGGCGACCGGAAGTCTGGACGAGGAGCAGATTCGCGCCATCGAGGAACGGATTCGTTACCTGCGCAACCTTGAGGAGCGGCGGCAGGCGATTCTTAAAAGCATCGAGGAACAGGGCAAACTGACCCCCGAACTCGCCGAGAGCATTCGCGCGGCGGCAAGGCTGCAGGAGCTGGAGGACCTCTATCTGCCCTACAAGCCCAAGCGCCGCACCCGGGCCACGATGGCGCGCGAAAAGGGGCTGGAGCCGCTGGCACAGCTCATCCTCGCCCAGGAGACCCTCGACGGCGAGCCGCTGGCGTATGCGATGCCCTTTGTCGATGCCGAAAAGGGCGTGGCGAGTCCGGAAGAGGCGCTCGCCGGTGCGCGCGACATCTGCGCCGAAACCGTCTCCGATGATGCCCGGATCCGCCAGACCATTCGCGAGCTGACCCTGGCCCGGGGCTTTTTGAGCTCCGAAGCCCGCGATCCCGAGAACTGCAAGGAGTATGAGATCTACAAATCCTTCTCCGAGCCGGTCAAAACCATCCCGCCGCATCGCATTCTCGCGATCAATCGCGGCGAACGCGAGAATTTCCTCCGCGCTGCCATCGAGGCCCCACAAGCCGAGCTGGTCCTGGAAATCGAAAAGCTCTATATCACCCGGCCTCGCAGCATTTTCACCGCCGAGCTGCGTCAGGCCATCACCGATTCGTATCATCGCCTCATCGCCCCGGCGATCGAGCGCGAGATTCGCGCTCAGCTCTCCGAGCGGGCCGACGATCATGCCATCCGCATTTTCGCCCAGAATCTCCGCGCCCTGCTGATGCAGCCCCCGCTGCGCGGCCAGATCATCCTCGGCATCGATCCCGGCTTTCGCACCGGCTGCAAGATCGCCGCGATCGACCGGACCGGCAAATATCTGGAGGGCGCCACCATCTATCCGCATGAGCCGCAGCGGCGCTGGCAGGAGGCCAAGACTACGATCGCGGAGTTCCTCAGCGATTACCAGGTCGATATCATCGCCATCGGCAACGGCACGGCCAGCCGGGAGACCGAAAAGCTGGCCGCCGAGGTGATCGCCGAATGCTCCCGGCCGGTGCACTATGTCATCGTCAATGAGGCCGGGGCCTCGGTCTACTCCGCCTCCCCGGTGGCCAAAAAGGAGTTCCCGGAGCTTGAGGCCTCCTTGCGCGGCAATATCTCCATCGCCCGCCGCCTCCTCGATCCCCTCTCCGAGCTGGTCAAGATCGACCCGAAATCGATCGGGGTTGGGCTCTATCAGCACGATGTCGACCAGATCCGCCTCGCCGAATCCCTCGATCAGGTGGTGGAGTCGTGCGTGAACAGCGTCGGCGTTGATCTCAATACCGCTTCCGCTTCGCTGCTGCAGTATGTCTCCGGCATCAATGGCCGGGTGGCGGAAAATATCGTCAAGTACCGTGAGGAGAAAGGCAAGTTCACCAGACGTACCGAGCTCCGCGAGGTCAAGGGAGTCGGCGAGAACGCCTTTGTGCAGGCGGCGGGATTCCTGCGCCTCCCGGAAAGCGACCTGTTTTTCGACCGCACCGCGGTCCATCCCGAATCCTACGGGGCGGCCGAAAAACTGCTCCAGGAACTGGGTCTGGCCACCGCCCAGATCCGGGAGAACGGCCGTCTGGTCAGTCAGCAGCTCAAACAGAGCCGCCGCCCGCTCACCGATCTGGCGCAGCTGTGCGGGTGCGGGCAGGAGACCTTGCTGGATATCATCGCCAGTCTCGAAAAACCCAACCGCGATCCCCGCGATGAAATGCCCAAGCCGATCCTGCGCAGCGACGTCCTCAGCATGGAGGATCTGAACGAGGGCATGATCCTCAAGGGCACGGTACGCAATGTCGTCGATTTCGGGGCCTTTGTCGACATCGGCGTCAAGGCGGACGGACTGGTCCATCTCAGCCGCATGGCGAAAAAATTCGTCAAGCATCCCCTGGATGTCGTCAAGGTCGGAGATGTGATCGAGGTCAAAGTCATCGCCATCGACCGTGAGCGCCACCGTATCGGCCTGAGCATGGTGCTGGATTGAACAAGGCAGAGAAAAGCAGTGCACCGCGCAGGCCGCTGCGGGTATGTATCTTGACCAGCGTGCACCGGCCTGACGATGTGCGGGTCTTCCATCGTCAGGCGCGCAGCCTGGCCGAAGCGGGGCACCAGGTCACGTTGCTGGTCCACGCCCCCTTTGCACGCGCCGAACGTGGCGGGGTTCATTTGGTCGGCCTGACGCCGCCCGCTCATCGCCGGCAACGCCTCTTCACCTCCTGGCGCTTCCTGCGGGCCGCCCTGCAGCAAAAGGCGGAGGTCTACCATTTTCATGACCTCGAGCTGCTGCCGGTCGGCCTGCTGCTGAAAATCCGGACGCGCAAGCCGGTCATTTATGACTGCCACGAGAACTATCCGGAAGCGATCCGTGAACGGGCCTGGCTGCCGGAGTGGCTCAAGCCCGTGCTCGCGCGGCTGGCCGCCTGGCTCGAACCCGCGCTGGCGCGCCACCTCGATGCGGTCGTCTGCGTGGTCCCTGATCAGGAGGAGCGGCTGCGGCGCCGCGGCTGCCGGACCGTCATGGTGCGCAACTTTCCGCGGCTGGAGATCTTTTCCCGGCCGCAGCCGGCCGCCCGCAGCAACGAGCTTCTTTATCTCGGCGGACTGAGCATTCCCCGCGGGGCGCGCATGCTGGTCGAGATCATGGCGGCGCTGCGCACGAGTTATCCGCAGCTGCGCCTCATCTGCCTCGGACCCTTCAACGAGGCCCATGTGCGGGCGGAGGTGCTGGAGCTGGTCCGGGCCAGAAACCTGGAGGAGGCGATCACCTATATTCCGCTGGTGCCGCACGAAGAGGTGGCGGAGTGGCTTTACCGCGCTCGAATCGGGCTCGTACCCTGGCAGCCGCATCCGCAGCTACTCAAGCTTTGTTACCCCAACAAGGTTTTTGAGTATATGGCCTGCGGCCTGCCGATCGTCGCCAGCGATCTGCCCGGCTTGCGCGAGCTGATTGCTCCCGCCGGCTGCGGCCTCCTGGTCACGCCGGACAAGGTGGAGGCGCATGTGGCGGCCATCCGGCGGCTGCTGGATCACCCCGATGCAGCGGCGGCCATGGGTGTGGCCGGGGCCGCCTTCGCGCAGAGCTTCTACAGCTGGGAGAGCGAACGCCATACTCTGCTGCAGCTCTATGATGAGCTGGGACCGGCCGCATGATCCTGGCGGTGCAAACCCCCGCCTACTTTGCGGCGGTGCACGCCTGCGCCCCGCTGCTGGCGGCCGATGTCGTGGTCGCAGCGGAGAGCTTTCGTTTCAGCCGCAAGGAGAATGTACACCGGGCTGCGATCCGCACCCAGACCGGCACGAGCTGGATTTCGGTGCCGGTGCTCAGCCGCGGTGCCGCCGCCCGGATCGGCGACATGGAAATCGATCGCCATCAGCCCTGGGGGGAACTGCACCGGCGCACCCTGGAGTATAACTACCACAACGCCGCCTGGTACTATTATTATGCCGGCGCGGTCGATGAGATCATCCGCGGCGCGACAGGTGACCTCGCCGGGCTGTTGCAGGCGTGCGGCCATTTCGCGGCGCTGAACCTGCAGGCGGCTGCGCGGCAGCGCTCCAGCACAGAGCTGCTGCAGCTGGAGGACCGCAACGCGCGGCTCCTCGCCTGGGCGGACGCCTGCGGCTGCGACCGGGCCCTGGTCTGGCCCCACGAGCTTGATCTTCTCGATCTGCCGCGGTTGTGCGCCGCCGGGCTGGGCGTGATGGCACTCGAATTTCACCCGGCGCCCTATCACCAGCAAGCCCCCGGCTTTCGCCCCGGGCTCTCCCTCCTCGATCTCCTCTTCAACGAAGGCCCGGGGGCGGCGGACCATATCCGCAAGCATACACGCTTGCGGGAGGTGTGTTCTGGATGTCTATAATCTTTTACCTCGGGAGGCAGCATGACGCAAGATATGAAGATGCAGCGTTTGATCGCTTTGATCGATGGCTGGCGGGAGGAGGTCATCACCCTGCAGCGCCATCTGGTGGCGATCCCGGCGCTGGCACCCGAAAATGAGGGGGATGGCGAGCGGGTCAAGGCCGATTACATGCGGACATGGCTGGAAGAGCTGGGACTCGATGAGCTCAAGGAGATCAACGCCCCGGATGCGCGCGTCTCCTGCGGGCATCGTCCCAATCTACTCGGCTGGCTTTACGGCGAGGAGCGCGGCCGCACCGTCTGGGTGCTGGCCCACCTCGATGTCGTGCCGCCGGGCGATGCGGAGCAGTGGGCACCGGAGGATCCCTACACGCTGCGGGTGAAGGGTGATCTGCTTCTGGGCCGCGGCGTGGAGGATAACCATCAGGGCCTGATCTCGGGGCTGCTGGCCGTTAAGGCTTTCAAGGAGGCGGGGATCAAGCCGCGCTGCAACCTCGGTCTGGCGCTGGTTGCCGATGAGGAGACCTCGAGCCGCTACGGCCTGGACTATCTGATGACGCACCATCGCGACCAGTTCGGCGGGGACGATCTGGTCCTCGTGCCGGATGCCGGCGACCCGGAGGGCAAAATCATCGAGATCGCCGAGAAGAGCATCCTGTGGCTCAAGGTGACCGTGATCGGGGCGCAGTGTCACGCCTCGACACCCGGGGAGGGCAATAATGCCGCGCGCGCCGCCGCGCATCTCGTCGTCCGCATGGATGCCCTGGAAGGAAGCTTCGCCGCGCGCGATGAACTGTTCGATCCGCCGATCAGCACCTTCGAACCGACCAAGCATGAGTCCAATGTGCCCAATGTCAATACCATCCCCGGCAAGGATGTGTTTTACTTCGATTGCCGCGTCCTGCCGCAATACCCTCTGGCCGAGGTGGAGAAAAAGATCCGGGCACTGGCGGATGAGGTGGAGCAGCGGTTCGGCGTGACGGTGCGCCTGGAGCCGCAGCAGCGGGCGGAGGCAGCCCCGCCCACTCCGGAAGACGCGCCGGTCGTGATCGGGCTCAAGCAAGCGATACGCGCCATCAAGGGCGTCGAACCGCGCTGCGTCGGCATCGGCGGCGGCACGGTAGCCGCGATCTTTCGCCGCGCCGGAATCCCGGCCGCGGTGTGGTCGACCCTCGAGGATACCGCCCACCAGCCGGGAGAAACCTCGCGCATCTCCCATACCCTCAGCGATGCAAGGGTTATGGCCCACCTTATGCTCCACGCCTGAAACGCAAAAAGGCCCGCTGGATGATTCCGGCGGGCCTTTGGTCTGAAGGGGTCAGAGCGCACTGGCGGTGCGGCGCTTGAGCCGCGAATGGATGAACCAGGCCAGCAGCGCCGCGAGCAGAATCACCACGACGATATCGACCTGGTGGGAGTATTGCTGCACAACCCCCCAGTTTTCACGCAGCTTCATCCCCAGATACAGCAAAAAGCTGTTCCAGAGGGTGGCGCCGGCCAGGGTTGCGGCAAGGAAGGGGAGAAGGCGCATTTTCCCCATGCCTGCCGGAATCGAGATGAAGTGGCGGATCACCGGGATGAAGCGGCTGAAAAAGAGGGTGATCGTGCCGCTGCGCCGGGCGAAGAACTTTTCGGTCAGCTCGAGATCGTGACGGTCCAGGAGAAGGTACTTGCCGACCTTGAGCACCAGGGGTTTGCCACCATAGTAGCCCATATAGTAAGAGAAGATCGAGCCGGCCATCGAGCCGGCCGTTGTCGCCAGCACGGCGACGATAAAATTCCATTTGCCATCGGCCACGAGAAATCCGACAAAGGGCATAACCGCTTCGCTTGGGACGGGGGCTACCATGCTTTCGAGCATCATCAGCAGGGCGGCGCTCCAGTAGCCCCCGGCATCGAGGAGCTTGATGGCCAATTCAGAGATGTACTGGGTGATCATCCATGTTCTCCGCTAGAGTTCGTCGTTTGTACAGATAGTACCCGCAGCCGCGGGGATTTGCGCACTCTCGTTTTCAGCCGCCCACGCGGCGGTCGAGCAGCTTTTTCAGCCCCGCCGAATTTCCCGGGGACCAGCCGAAGGATTTGCGCCAGATCTCATCGCTCTCCATGCAGAGGTAGACCGGGGTCTCCTCCCCATGCGCCTTGATCCAGCGGTACATTTTTGCAAACATCTCGATCCGCTGCGGTTTGAAGTAGCGCAGCTTGTGGTCTGCTCCGGGAAGCAGTTCGCCGAGACGGATCCGCGATGCCGGGTGATTCTCGCGGATGATGTCATCGAGGAAGGGGGGATAGCGCAGGGCGCCGAGACTGATCCAGGCGATATTTTCGGGTTTGATCCGGCTAAAGATCGCCTCGACCACGGCGTGGTATCCCTCTTCCCAGCCCTCGTGGCGGATCATGGGATCAAAGTGAAAGCCGATCCAGAAGCCCGCCTCCTGCGCGGCGGCAGCAGCGTCGAGACGTGCGGCCAGCGGCGGAGCGAGCGGTTCCTCGCTGGTGATCATCGCCGCGGCATTCACCGACCAGGAGACGACCGTGCGGCGGTGGTGGGGTACCTGGAGAAAGTGGGCGGTGTGGGTATTCTTGCTTTTCAGCTCGATGATGGCGTTGCTTTGGCGGCTGAAATACCCGACCAGGTCGCTGCTCCAGGCGGTGAAATGATCGAAGGTCAGGCTGTCGGCGAGTTCGCCGGTGCCGATGCGATAAAAGTGGCGCGGGTGCTGCGCGAGGGTGGCATCGAGTTCGGCGAACATCGTTTCAAGGTTGCAGTAGAGGGTGGTCATCGGCACATTGAGATAGCCCTGGAGAATGCAATAGGAGCAGCCAAGGTCGCAGCCCGCGGCGATGTCGAGGTTGTGGTAAAGGCAGCAAATATGGCGGGAGGTGCCGGGGCAGAGACGCAGAAAGGGCCCACGCTGCCGCGCCAGCAGGATGCTTTGCGGCGGATGATCCGCGGGCAGGACTTTCCCGTCCGGCACTGCGATCCGCTCCGCCTGCGGCAGTCGGGCGAGGATGCGTTGCGTCCAGGGGCTCTCCCGCACCGCCTCCTCGATGAAGAGGTGGCTGGGCAGGAAGGGTTGGCTGGTGGCTGCGCTCATGTCAGCTCCGCCAGCGCGGCGATGAGCCCCTTCTCCTGCATCTTTTGCAGCACCTCCAGCCGCCGGGTGAATTCCTCCGCCGAGGTGAAGGAGAAATCAATGAAATACTCCTCGCCGGCAAACCACGGGGTGGAGCGCAAATGGATCTCCGGCGGCAGCTTGGCGGCGCGCGCCAGGGCCTCGAACCGCGCCTGCAGCGCGCTGTAGTCCGGATAGCGCAGTTGCAGCAGCAGGTTTTTGACCCGGTCGCTCTTCTGCGATGGCGTGAGTTCCGCGTCGGCGAGGAGGGCGGCCAGGGCAGGATCGGCAAGGAGATCGCTGATGGACCTCTTTTTCAGGGCCGCAGCGTCGGCGAGGAGCAGCCAGAACTCGCGCTGGCGGTTTTTGCCCAGGCGCAGCTGCTGGTTGAGCTGCCAGAAGGCCCGGCGCTCCGCCGCCGTCGCGGCGGCGAGCCAACCGGCGGTCTCGATTCCGAGCGCGTCGGCGGCGAGGGCCGCTTGCAGCTCCGCTTCGAGCTGGGTCAAAGGCTCATAGAGGGCGACAAGTTTGGGATTAGCGGCGAGACCCATCCGGGGCAGCCAGGTGCGGACGATCTCCGGCGTCTCCTCGGCAAAGAGCTGACGCAGGGTGGCGATGGCGCGAGCGGCCTGCAGCGGAGGCAGCGGGGTCAGGGCGCTGCGCTCCTCCAGCATCCGCTGGTAGACGCTCTGATCCTCCCAGCCGGCCGGAACGAGGCGGGCCGGGATCTCCGCCAGGCCGGCGGCTTGAGCGGCGGCATAGCGGCGGAATCCGCGCACCAGACGGTAGCGGAAAAGGCCCGGGGGCGCGCCGGGGCGAGGCTGCAGGGTAAGGGGGGTGATGACGCCGAGCGCAGCGATCGAACGGGCCAGCGCCTGAATCTCCTCCACCGGCCGCAGCTGGAACAGCCGGTCCGCGTCGTCGATGTCGCTCAAGGCGACCGTACAATAGGTAAACTCCATAAGGGCTCTCCGGGTCAGACTGTTAATGTAACAATTATTGAGCCTTTATTTCAAGTCTTTTCATACGCTTTGGCCTCCTGGTGGCGATAAATTCCCTTGACAAATTTGGAATTTATTAGTAAGATAATCTCAGGCGGGCTGCTCCTGTGCAGTTCATCATACAAACCAAGGAGGCGTCAAATGGCTTTCGATAGTAAAGGCACCTTGAACAAAGTCATGCTCATCGGAAGACTGGGCGCGGATCCCGAATTGAAGTATACTCCCGCCGGCGCCGCTGTCCTCACCCTCAGCCTGGCGACAAATACCTCCTGGAAAGATCAGGAGGGCCACTCCCAGGAAAAGACCGAGTGGCACCGCGTCGTGGCCTGGCGCAAACTGGCGGAGATCATCGGCCAGTATGCCAAAAAGGGCAGCCGGCTCTATATCGAAGGCAAGGTAATGACCCGCTCCTGGAATGACAAGGACGGGACCAAACGATATACGACGGAAATTCAGGCGGAATCGATTCAGCTGCTCGACAGCCGCGGCGAGCGCGAGGGCGCCGAACCTGTGGAAGCCCCCCAGCCGACCGAAGCTGATTTCAACGGACAGAGCCAGGGACCTGAAGTCAACGACGATCTGCCCTTTTAAGACCGCTTCGGGCGGGACAGAACACTTTCAGCCCGCTCGGGATGGTGCAGTACTTTAAAATCCAAGGTCCGTAGCGGCTTTGGATTTTTTGTTTCCCTGCGTTCTCCAAACGGAAAGAGATGAACCATGGCCCTGACACCCTGCGATCCCGTACCCCTGATCCGCGCCGCCTTTGCGGCCAGCAGCGCGGCCAAGGCCCGCTATTCCCACTTCCGGGTTGGTGCGGCCCTGCTCTGCCAGGACGGCGCCCTGATTACCGGATTCAATATCGAAAGCAGCTCCTATGGCTTGACCCTCTGCGCCGAACGCGTCGCGCTCTTCCGGGCCCTGGCCGAGGGCAAGACGGATTTTACCGCTATCGCTATCGTCGAGAGCAACCGCAACTGGTGCCCGCCCTGCGGCGCCTGCCGGCAAGTGCTCTGGGAATGGGCGCAGGATCTGGAGGTGATCCTTGCCCGCAGTGAAACGGACTACCGCACGATGCCATTGCGTGAACTGCTGCCACATGCCTTTGATGAGGGCTATCTTGCGCATGAATGAACCGCCGCGCCCCTGCTCTTGCATGATCATCGGCATCGCCGGCCCCTCCGGGTCCGGCAAGAGCTTTATCGCCGAGCACATCCTCGCCGCCCTGCCGGAACTGCGCGGCCTGCTCCTCAGTCAGGATGATTATTATCGCGACCGCTCCGATCTCACCCTGGAAAAGCGCCAGCATATCAACTATGACCATCCGGATGCGGTCGAGTTTTCGCTGCTGGTGCGTCATCTTCAGGCCCTGCGCGCCGGCGAGGGCATCGAGCACCCGCTCTATGACTTTGCGATCCACAATCGCAAGCCTGAGACGCGGCGGGCCGGCCCGGCGGATCTCGTCATCGTCGACGGCCTGCTGCTCTATTCGGTGCCCGAAATGGTGCCCCTGTTCGATCTCAGACTCTATGTGGATACCCCGCTGGATATCTGTTTCATTCGCCGCCTGCAGCGCGACGTCCTCGAGCGCGGCCGCACCATGGAGTCGGTGATCCAGCAGTATTGCACGACGGTGCGGCCGATGTTCGTCGAACATGTGCAGGCCAGCCGCGCCCGCGCGGACCTTGTCCTTTCCGGTGAGGTGCCGGTCGAGCAGGTTCTGCCGCAGGTGCTCCGGAGCGTCCGCGCCCTCCATCCCGAGCTGCCGGGGCACCGGCCGGAGCGCAGCACGCCGCGGCGCGGCTGGCAGGAGCTTCTGATGGGGGAACACGCCCTGTTGCGGCGCGGCCTGGATCTGCTGGAAAGCGCGGCCGGCGCCGTCCGGCAGGGTGCTCTGGAAAGCGGCCGCCTCGGCAAGGTGCTCAATTTCCTTCTCGCCTTTGGCGACCGGATCCATAACGTCAAGGAGGAGAATCATCTCTACCCCCTGCTGGTGGAGAACGGCATGCCGCAGGAGGGGCTGATCAAGGAGATGCTGCTCGATCACGAAGCCGAACGTGAGCTGCTCGCCGGCATTCTCGCCAGGATCGGGCGGGGCGCGGCCGCCACAGCGGCGGAGCAGCGCGCCCTGGCGGCGCAGCTCGAACACTATGTGGCGCGGCGCCGCGAGCATATCGGCCAGGAGGACGAAGTCCTCTACCCCCGGGCGGCTGAGGAGATCTCCGCTGCGGACGGGGAGCGCATGGTGGCCGATTTTGCCAAGGTGGAGGAGCGCTCGCTCTACCCCAATGCGGGGCGCCATTTTGCCAATCTGCTCCGCCAGATGGAAAAGGTCTAAGGGGGGAACCAGCTGCTGGCGCACGGCTGCGCGCAGCGGCAATTCAGGCAAGTTGGACAATCTTCAGGAGTGGCTCATGTTGAGTATTGTTCCCAAGGATACGGGGTGGATCGAAGTGATTTGCGGCAGCATGTTCAGCGGCAAGACCGAGGAGTTGATCCGACGCTTGCGGCGTGCCCAGATCGCCCGCCAGAAGGTGGCCATATTCAAACCGGAGATCGATAATCGCTACTCCAGCGAGCATATCGTTTCCCACAACGAGGGGCGACTCCCCTCGACGACGGTCGCTTCGGCGCAAGAGATCCTCGCCCAGGCGGGGGACGCCACGGTGATCGGGATCGATGAAGCCCAGTTTTTTGGACCAGAGCTGGTCGATGTCTGCCAAGCCCTGGCCGATGGCGGCAAGCGGGTGATCGTTGCCGGGCTCGATCAGGATTATACCGGTAAGCCCTTCGAGCCCATTCCCCAGCTGCTGGCGGTGGCCGAGTATATCACCAAGACCCTGGCTATCTGCGTCAAATGCGGCAATCCGGCCAACCGGACGCAGCGTCTCAGCCATGATTCTGCGCGCGTGGTGGTGGGGGCCCAGAATATTTACGAAGCGCGCTGCCGTTTTTGCCATGAAGTTTATACCGGGGTTGATGAGGACACAAGCAAATGACCAACGCACCTGTGCAGCGACTGCGCGACAAGATCCAGGAGGCCATGGCCTTCGTCCGTCCCCGGCTGAGCGAGCCTCCCCGGGTCGCAATCATTCTTGGATCGGGACTGGGCGGCTTTTCAGAGCGGATCATGCCCGCCGTCCGGATCGAAACGACAGAGATTCCGCATTATCCCCATTCGACGGTGCCCGGCCACGCCGGGTGCTGGTTTGCCGGCCGGCTCGGACCGGTCCCGGTGATCGCCGTACAGGGGCGCGTTCATTTTTACGAGGGGTATTCGCTGCAGCAGGTGACCTTCCCGATACACCTCCTCGCCAGTCTCGGGGTGGAAACCCTGATCGTGACGACCGCCTGCGGAGGGGTGAATCCGGAATTCGCCGCCGGCGATCTGATGCTCATCACCGACCAGATCAATTTCACCTTCAACAGTCCGCTCATCGGCCGGCCGGATGATCAGCTTGGGCCGCGGTTTCCGGACATGATGCACTGTTATGATCCAGCGCTGATCGACCTGGCGCGCCGCAAGGCGGCCGAGCTGGCCATTCCCCTGCGTTCAGGGATTTTTTGCGGGATGACCGGTCCGGCCTACGAAACCGCCGCCGAGGTGCGGATGCTGCGCCTCCTCGGCGGCGATGCGGTCTCGATGTCGACCGCACCGGAGGTCATCGTCGCACGCCAGCGCCATCTGCGCGTCCTTGGCATTTCCCTCATCACCAATCCGGGCACGGGTCTGTCGACCGAAAAGCTGACCCACGAGGAGGTGACCGCCATAGCGCATCAGAGCAGCGCGCGAATGGGAAAACTGCTCGAGGCGATCGTCGCCGGCCTGGCTGAACCTCCGCGTGGCTGATCCTGCGTGGACGCAGCAGAGGCATTGCCGGGGGCGGTGAGCGCAAGGGATCCTGCGCACCGGCGGCTCTCCGGCGCGGCCGCAGCGAGGGCGCGTCCGCGCGAGCGCAGGGGGGCTTGCGAAAAATATTGACAAAATCATAAAAATGACGTATATTTATGAGCTTGGCATTTTGGCGTGTTCGTCTAGGGGTCTAGGACGCTGGCCTCTCACGCCGGTAACACGGGTTCGAATCCCGTACACGCTACACGATGCAAGCACTGCGACGATGTTCTCTGGACATAACGCGCCCGTAGCTCAACTGGATAGAGCATCTGGCTACGGACCAGAAGGTTGGGGATTCGAGCTCCTCCGGGCGCGCCAATTTTTGGGAAGGCTTTCCTCATGCAGGATCATGCGGCCTGGATGCGGCTTGCGCTGGACGAAGCCCAGAAGGCCTTGGACAAAGATGAGGTTCCGGTCGGTGCGATCGTGGTGCATGAGGGCCGGGTCATTGGCAGGGGGTACAATCTCATCGAGTCCCTGCAAGATCCCACCGCGCACGCCGAAATGCTGGCAGTCACTGCCGCAGCCAATGCCCTCGCCTCCTGGCGGCTGGATCAATCCATCCTGTATGTCACCCTTGAACCTTGCATGATGTGCACGGGAGCGGTTCTGCTCTCGCGAATTCCCTTGATCGTTTATGGCGCCGCCGATCCGCGCTATGGCGCGTGCGGCAGCGCTCTGCAAATGACCGATGGCGGCAAGCTGGACGTCCAGGCCCGCGTCATCAGCGGTATCCTGCAGGAAGAGTGCAGCCACCTGCTCAAGACGTTCTTTCGTAAACTGCGTTAAAGTTGACGCGCAAGCGGAACCTGCGCGTCCTGTCATTGGAGAGGTGCCGGAGCGGCTGATCGGGGCGGTCTCGAAAACCGTTGTGCCCTTGCGGGTACCCAGGGTTCGAATCCCTGCCTCTCCGCAAGTCATTGCAGGCCAGTGTTTCGGAGAGGTGTCCGAGAGGCTTAAGGAGCACGCTTGGAAAGCGTGTGTAGGCGACCCCTACCGCGGGTTCGAATCCCGCCCTCTCCGCCAGGCGTGCGCTTCTTAGGCGCACCGGGCCGCGGCAGCCACTCCGCCGCCACACGCAACGCGAGATATTGGGGCTGTAGCTCAGCTGGGAGAGCGATACGTTCGCAACGTATAGGTCGTGGGTTCGAATCCCATCAGCTCCACACAAAAGGCTGTGCTAGACGGGGAGCTAGCGGTGCCCTGTAACCTGCAACCCGCTCCAGCAGGGTCGAAGTCCCATTCTGAGGCCTGCTCACGTTCTCGTCTCTCCACGGTGCGCAACGCTGAAAGCCCAAGCCCCACGCAATAGAGGCGTGCCCAACCCCGTCAGGATCGGAAGATAGCAGCGGCAAGCACAGGCTCTATGTGCCGCGGGAGTACTTGGCTGGAGTTGTGGGCCGTGCCGGCCTGAACGCCGAAAGGTCGAAGGTGGGTGCACAGCCTTTTTTTGTTTTATCACCGAAGCCGGATCCCCACATGTCCTATTTGGTGCTCGCCCGAAAATATCGTCCCATGTTTTTCGCCGACGTCATGGGGCAGCAGCATGTAACCCAGACCCTGCAAAACGCCATCCAGCAGAACCGGATCGCCAATGCCTATCTCTTTTGCGGACCGCGCGGCATCGGCAAAACCACCGTCGCCCGGCTTCTGGCCAAGGCGCTGAACTGCGACCAGGGCCCCACCATTACTCCCTGCAATACCTGCACCTCCTGCATCGAGATCAACGAAAGCCGCAGCCTCGACGTCTTCGAGATTGACGGCGCCTCCAACCGCGGCATCGACGAAGTACGCAACCTGCGCGAAAGCCTGCGTTATGCCCCCAACCCCGGCAAATATCGCATCTATATCATCGATGAAGTGCACATGCTCACCAATGAGGCCTTCAATGCCCTGCTGAAGACCCTCGAGGAGCCGCCCGCTCGGGTACTCTTTATCTTTGCAACCACCGAGGCGCACAAGGTGCCGGCAACGATACTGTCGCGCTGCCAGCGTTTCGATTTCAAGCGCATGCCCCACCACACCATCATCGCGCAGCTGCAGAGCATGTGCCAGCAGGAAGAGATCACCATCGATGCCGAAGCCTTGCGGATCATTGCCACCAAGGCCGACGGCAGCATGCGCGACTCGCAAAGCATTCTCGATCAGATCATCGCTTTCGCCGGCAAGACGATCCAGGCCCGCGATGTCGCCTCTTTGCTGGGCGTCATTGACCAGGAGCTTTTTTTCCGGGTCACCGATCTGATCCGCAACCGGGATGCCGAAGGTGCGGTCCGCCTCGCCGATTATATCTTCACTGAGGGCTATGATTTTGACGAGTTTTTGCTCGGCCTCGAGGAGCACCTGCGCAATTTTCTGGTCATCAAGAGCGGCGGCGAAGCACATCTCATCGACTGCTCCGAAGAACATATCGCCCGCTATCAGGAACGACAGGAGGCCTTTTCTGTCGAGGATCTGCTGCGCCTGATCAAGCTGGCGGCGGATACCGAAAACCTGGTTCGCCGCAGCAGCAATGCCCGGCTGCACTTCGAGGTGGCCCTGGTCAAGATGACGCGCATGAGCGGCAGCGTGCAGCTTACCGCGCTGCTGGCGCAGCTGGACGACGTAAAAAAAAACTCTAATCCGGCCGGACTGAGCCCCTCGTCCCCCCGGTCCGCTGCCCCGATCCGTCATCCCGCCGCCTATAAAGCCCCAGCGGCTGCCGCGCCTGTTCCGCCGCCCGCGGTTGCGGCGGCAGCGACACCTTCTCCGTTTGCGCCGCCCGCAACGGCCGTGCCGCCACCTCGGGAGTCCGATCCTCTCCCCTCTGCACCTTCTGCCGCCACTGCCCCGCCGGCGCCTGCAACCCCTGCCGCTCCCGCTGCCCCTTCCGGCGGCGTCACCCTGGAGGTGGTTGAGGCCCGTTGGCCGGGCATCCTCGAGGCCGTGCGTGCGCAAAAGGTCGCCCTGGGAACCTTCCTCCACGCCGGCTGGCCGACCCGTGTCGGCGGCGGCCAGCTTGAAATCATGTTCGCCCGGGAGAACAGCTTTCAGATGGATTCGGTCGTCAACAGCCGGGCCATGCTGCAGGAGATCATCACCACCATCCTCGGCGTCCCTCTGTATATCGTCTGCGTCAGGGATGAAGAGAACCTTTTACCCCGGGTGCGCAAAATGGCGCCTTTGACCGACAGCAAAACCGAGTTCGAAAAAGCACTGCAGGAAGATCGCTGGCTGCAGACCGTCGTGCAGCTCTTCGATGCCGAGTTTATGAAGTAATTCAATCGAGGTGCGTATGTTCAACAAGGGCAATATGGGTGGACTGCTGCGCCAAGCGCAGCGGATGCAGGAAGAGATGCAAAAGGCGCAAGCCAATCTCGCCAATCTCAAGGTGGAGGGCAGCGCCGGCGGTAATATGGTGGTCGTGACCGCCAACGCCGCCCAGGAGCTGCTCCAGGTCAAGATCAATCAGGAGGTGGTCGACCCGGAAGATGTCGAGATGCTCGAGGATCTGGTCCTGGCCGCGGTGAATCAGGCGCTGCAGAACGGCCGCGCCCGGGCGGAGGAGGAAATGGCCAAGATAACCGGCGGCATGGATCCCGGCATGCTGGGCGGCCTCAAACTGCCCGGTTTTTGATCCCCCGGCCGGCGAAGCGTTGTCATGAACTATTCATCCGAAGCGGTCGAGCGCGCCATCCATGAGCTCAGCAAACTACCGGGCATCGGCCGGAAATCAGCCCAGCGCCTGGTCTTTTTTCTGCTCAAGCGCCCGGCGGAGGAGATCGCCGGCCTGGCGCAGGCCCTGAGCGAGCTGCATGAAAAGGTACGCTATTGCTCGCGCTGTTTTAATATCACGGAGCAGGATCCCTGTGCGATCTGCAGCGACGAGCGGCGCGACCGTCGCCTGATCTGCGTCGTCGAGGAGGCCAACGACGTGGTAGCTCTCGAAAAAACCGGCGAGTTCAGGGGATTGTACCACGTGCTGGGCGGGGCGCTTTCGCCCCTGGACGGCATCGGCCCCGACGACCTGAAGATCCGGGAATTGCTGGTGCGACTGCCCGAGGGGGTTGAGGAGGTCATTCTCGCGACCAATCCCAATACCGAGGGGGAAGCGACAGCCCTCTATCTGGCTCGGCTGCTGAAACCCATGCAGATCAAGCTGTCGCGCATCGCCCGCGGCATACCGGTCGGCGCCGACATCGAATACGCCGATGAGATGACGCTTGCGCGCGCCATGGCGGGCCGCGTCCCATTGTGACCCCTCCCGTCCCTCCCTGCCGGGGCAATTTAACACTTGCCTTTATTGACAATTATTTAGTACCTTAAAATACCCTCTTGCTTGCTGGATAACGGAAGCCCACTGCACACTATCAGGTGGTCACTTGTGACGGATAAATTATCCTGGCCGGATCACGCGGCCTGCGCTTTGGCAACGACATGTTATAGCGGATATTCCCCAATCGCGCCGGGAACCGTGGGTGCTGCCCTGGCTGCGCTCGGCCTCTGGTTTTTTAAGATGGACCAGCGCGTGCCGCTGCTGGCCGTCACGCTGCTGTGCGGGCTGGCCGGCGTCTGGGCTTCCAGTCGCGCGGAGAGGCGCTGGGGCGAGGATCCCGGGCGGGTCAACTGGGACGAGGTGGTGGGCATGATGTTGTCCCTGCTCTTCCTGCCCCGCACCCTGACGGTCTTTATACTCGCCTTTCTGGCGTTTCGTTTTTTCGATATTCTCAAACCCGTGCCGGTGAGCACGGCGGAGCGCTTGCCGCGCGGCTGGGGCATTATGGCCGACGATATCATGGCGGGCCTCTATGCCAACCTGCTGGTGCAGGTGCTGGTGCGTCTTGGGCTGGGTAAAGGGTGACCGCATGCTGTGTATCGAGATAATCTCTATCGGCGATGAGCTGCTCATCGGCCAGACCATCAATACCAATGCCGCCTGGATCGGCCAGGAGCTGCTCGAAGTCGGGCAGGGCGTCTCCCGTGTGACCACGGTCGGGGACGATCTGGCGCAGATCACCGCTGCCTTGGCGGAGGCTGAAGCGCGTGCCGACTATATCCTCGTCACCGGCGGGCTGGGACCGACCAATGACGACATCACGCGCACCGCGGTCTGCGACTATTTTGGGGTGGGACTGATCCGTGATGAGGCGCTGCTCGACCATATTCGCGCGCTATTCGAGCGCCGCCATCTGCCCATGGCGCGGGTCAATGAAGACCAGGCCCTGGTGCCGGAATCGGCACAGCTGATCCACAACGATCGCGGCACCGCTCCCGGCTATCGCTTGATGCGTGCCGGCAAGCGGTTCTATTTCATGCCCGGGGTGCCGTACGAGATGCAGGCGATGATGAAGGGCAGCATCCTGCCCGAGCTGCAGGCAGCGAATACCGGGGAGATTCTCCTGACCCATCATATCGCCACCATCGGCATCGCCGAAAGCACGCTCTACGAGCGGATCGGGGATATCGCGGCGATCGAAACCCTGGCGCGCATTGCTTTTCTGCCCAGCCCCTTCGGGGTGCGCATCCGCCTCAATGCTGCCGGCGCGACCACCGAAGCCGCGCGCCAGCGGCTGGAGGAGGCCGCTGCTCGGGTGCGCCGGAACATTCAGCCCTGGATCTTTGCCGAGCGCAACATCACCCTCGAGGCGGCCCTGGGCGAGGAGCTGGTGGCGCGTCAGGAGCGGCTGGCAGTGGCCGAGTCGTGCACCGGCGGCTTGATCGCCAACCGCCTGACCAACATTGCGGGAAGCTCGCGATTCTTCGAACGCGGGGTGGTCTCCTACAGCAACGCCGCCAAGATCGCCCTGCTCGGGGTTCCCGAGCCTCTGATCGCCCGGCATGGTGCGGTCAGCGCTGCCGTCGCCGAGGCCATGGCGGTCGGCATCCGGCGGATCAGCAGCACCGAGCACGGCCTGGGGATCACCGGCATCGCCGGACCGGACGGGGGAAGCGCAGCGAAACCGGTCGGCCTGGTCTTCGTCGGCTATGCCGGCCAGAGCGGCACAACCGTGGAGGAGCACCATGTCATTTCCGGCGATCGGCTGATCAACAAGGAACGTTTCGCCGCGCTCGCGCTCAATTTGCTGCGAAAACAATTGTTCCATATTCAGGTTTGATGGCAACCCTGCGCACATTCATCTGCATCGAGCTGCCCGTGGAGATCCGAACCGAGCTGGCGGCCTTGCAAAACCGCCTCAAGGCGCCGGGAAGTGGCGTAAGCTGGACCCATCCGGAGGGGATTCATCTGACGCTCAAATTTCTCGGCGATGTCGAAGCTGTGCAGATGGAGGCGATTGCCGGGGCGGTTGCACGCGCCTGCCAGGGCACCGCGGCGTTCAAGATCACCGTCAGCGGCACCGGCGCATTTCCCCAACTGGCGCGCCCGCGCGTGCTCTGGGTTGGCATCGAGGAGAGATCGGGCCAGCTGAACAGGGTACAGGCACAGATCGAATCGGAACTGTCCGCGCTGGGCTATCCGCGCGAAGCGCGGCGATTCTCGCCCCATTTGACCCTGGGACGAGTGAAATCGCCGGAGGCGGTGCAGGGCATTTGCCGGGAGATGCAGGCGCAGGGCTTCGCGCCGGTGCACTTTATCGCGGACAGCGTGGTTGTCATGCGCAGTGATTTAAGACCGGATGGCGCTCTTTATACGCCGTTAAAAAGAATCGAACTATAATCAGCAGGTACCCTTATGCCAGAAGAGAGAGAAGAAAAGCGCAAGGCGCTTGAGCTGGCCATGACCCAGATTGACAGGCAGTATGGCAAGGGGTCGATCATGTGGCTGGGTGAAGACAAGAAAGTAGCCATAGACGTGATCTCCACGGGCTCGATTTCGCTGGATGCCGCGCTTGGGGTGGGCGGGGTGCCGCGCGGCCGGATCATCGAAATTTTCGGCCCGGAATCCTCGGGCAAGACGACGCTGGCCCTGCACGTCATCGCTGAAGCGCAGAAGACCGGCGGTCTGGCGGCGTTTGTCGATGCTGAACACGCCCTGGATGCCCATTATGCCAATCTCCTGGGGGTCGATACGGAAAACCTCCTCATCTCCCAGCCCGACACCGGCGAGCAGGCGCTCGAAATCACCGAAACCCTGGTGCGCAGCGGTGCCCTGGATGTCGTGGTGATCGACTCGGTTGCGGCTCTGGTGCCGCGGGCGGAGATCGAGGGCGAGATGGGAGATGCCCAGATGGGTTTGCAGGCCCGCCTGATGTCGCAGGCGATGCGCAAGCTCACGGCGGCGATCAGCAAATCCAAGACCTGCGTGGTTTTCATCAACCAGATCCGCGAAAAGATCGGCGTCATGTTTGGCAGCCCGGAGACCACGACCGGCGGCCGCGCCCTCAAGTTCTACTCCTCCGTCCGCCTCGATATCCGCCGGACGGCCTCGATCAAGGAGGGCGAAAACGTCATCGGTAACCGCACCAAGGTCAAGGTGGTCAAGAACAAGGTTGCACCGCCCTTCCGCGAGGCCGAATTCGATATCATCTATGGTCAGGGCATCTCCAGGATCGGCGATCTGCTCGACCTGGCCGTCAACATGAACATCGTCGAGAAGAGCGGCACCTGGTTCTCCTACAAGGAGGAACGCCTCGGTCAGGGCCGCGAGAATGTGCGCCGCTATCTCGACCAGAATCCCGAGCTGATGCAGACCATCGAGAAACGGGTGCGCGAGACCCTCGGCCTGATTCCGAGCAAGGAAGCGGAGAAGAGCGAAGCCTAGGGCCCGGGCCTTGCGGGAGCATGATCCATGGCTGAGAAGCGCACCGTCACCGCCATCGAGATGCAGAAAAAGAAGGTCGATCGCATTTCGGTCTTTCTCGATGGCGAGTTCGCCTTCGGGCTGCACCAGGACGTCCTGCTCGAATGTGGCATTGCCAAAGGCGACGAGCTGACCGCGGAGCGGATCGAGGCGATCCTGGCCCTTGAGGAGCGACGGCGCGCCAAGGAAAAGGCGCTGCGGCTGCTTTCCGTTCGCAGCCGCAGCCGCAAGGAGCTGACCGACCGGCTGAATCAAGCCCATTATACGCCAGCCGCGGTGGAATCGGCACTGGCGGAGATGGAACGACTCGGCTTTCTCGACGATGCCGGGTTTGCCAAAATGTGGGGCCGCAATCGCACCGCGACGCGCCCCGCCGGTGCATTCCTGTTACGCCAGGAGTTGCGCCATAAGGGTCTGAGCGACGCGGAGGTCGAACAGGGTCTCCAGGCGGCCTTCCAGGAGCAAAGCGAGGCGGAGGTCGCCCGCGCCCTGGCGGTCCGCCGCAAAAAAATCCTCGCCTCGCTGCCCGAAAAAAAGGCGCAAAAACGCCTGCAGGATTTTCTGCTGCGCCGGGGCTTCAGCTGGGAGATCGTGAGCACGCTGCTGGGGGAGTGGGAGAGCCTTTAGCGAGAAATTTTCTTCCGCACTCTCAAGTTGTATAAGTAACTATGGATAACGTCTCCGGGCCCGGGCTCGGGGCAAGTTGACGACGATTGACAAGGGACCACTCCATTTGATGACTTCACAGGAAATCCGGGCCAGTTTTCTCGATTTTTTCAAGAGCAAGCAGCATCACATCGTCCCGAGCGCGCCCGTGGTGCCGCAGGAAGATCCCACCCTGCTTTTCACCAACGCCGGGATGAACCAGTTCAAGGACATTTTTCTCGGCCTGAGACAGCGGCCGTGGCCGCGTGTCGCCGATTCGCAGAAATGTATCCGGGTTTCGGGCAAGCACAATGACCTGGAAGAGGTCGGCCGCGACACCTATCATCATACCTTTTTCGAGATGCTCGGCAACTGGTCGTTCGGCGATTATTTCAAGGCGGAAGCGATCGAGTGGGCCTGGGAGCTGCTGACGGAGGTGTGGCATTTGCCCGCGGAGCGGCTCTACGCCACCGTCTTCGCCGGTGATGCGCAGGATCATGTGCCGGGGGATGAAGAGGCGGCGGAATACTGGGCCAGCCGCACCAGCATCGATCCGGGCCACATTCTTCGCTTCGGCAAGAAGGATAATTTCTGGGAGATGGGCGACACCGGTCCCTGCGGCCCCTGCTCGGAGATTCACATTGATCGCGGCGAGGGATTCTGCACCAACACCACGCCCGGCCACGTTTGCGCCGTCAACAGCGGCTGCGCGCGTTTCATCGAGCTGTGGAACCTGGTCTTCATTCAGTATAATCGCGACGACAAGGGCGTGCTTTTCCCCCTGCCTGCCAGGCATGTCGACACCGGCGCCGGATTTGAACGGGTGGTGGCGGTGCTGCAGAACAAGCGCTCCAATTATGACATCGATCTCTTCGCCCCGATCATCGCCGAGATCTCCCGGATCACCGGTACATCCTACAGCGATGGCGAAGAGGGGGTGGCCTTCCGGGTTCTTTGCGATCATATCCGTGCACTTTCCTTTGCCATCGCCGATGGCGCGATTCCCGGCAATGAAGGCCGGGGCTATGTGCTGCGCCGGGTGCTGCGCCGCGCCGCCCGCTTTGGGCGCACCCTTGGAATGCATGAGCCCTTTATCTACAAGCTGGTACAGCCGCTCGCCGGATCGATGGGCGATGCCTACCCGGAGCTGCGCGAGCGTCTGCCGCACATCGAACGGGTCATCCGCTCCGAAGAAGAGAGTTTTGGCCGGACCCTGGACCGGGGTATTGAAATTTTCGAGGAAAAGGCGGCAGCGAGCACCGCGGGGCTCCTCTCCGGCAAGGACGCCTTTCTGCTGCACGATACCTATGGATTTCCCCTCGACCTGACCCAGTTGATGGCCCAGGAGAAGGGTCTTGCCGTCGATGTGGCGGGTTTTGATGCGGCAATGGAAGAGCAGCGGCAGCGCTCGGCGCGCAGCCGCGACGCCAGCTATGCCACGATCGCCGTCGACGGCGGCATGGGCGAGGATTCCCGTTTCATGGGCTATTTGCTCGATCAACTCGAGACCGATCTGGTTCATTACGAGCCCGGGCGGATCGTTCTGAAGGAGAGCCCCTTTTATGCCGAATCGGGCGGCCAGGTCGGTGACTGCGGCGAGATCGGCAATGCCTATTTTCAATTCAAGGTTGAAACGACCAAAAATGTCGGCGCCCACATTGTGCATTTCGGCCAGTTGACGGCCGGGACCGCACCCGCCCCCGGCGATCGCGTGCTGGCGAAAATCAATGTGGAAAAGCGCCGGGCGACCGAACGCAATCATACCGTGACGCATCTGGTCCACCACGCGTTGCGCACCGTGCTGGGCGAACACGTCCATCAGGCCGGATCGCTGGTGGGGCCGGACTATATGCGCTTCGATTTCACCCACTTTGAAAAACCGGATGACGAGCAACTGCAGGCTATCGCCAGGATCGTCAATGCGGAGATCCTGCGCAACCGCCCGGTCCGCTGGCAGGTGATGCCGATCGACGAGGCGAAAGCCCTTGGCGCGATGGCCCTTTTCGGTGAAAAATATGGCGATCAGGTGCGCATGGTCGAGGTGGAGGAATTCTCGCGCGAATTGTGCGGCGGCACTCATGTGCACGCCACGGGCGAGATCGGCCTCTTTGTCACGCGCAGCGAGTCGGCCATCGCCGCCGGTGTGCGGCGGCTCGAATGCCTCACCGGCCAGGCGGCGCTAGAGTGGCTGCTCGAGCGCACCGCGGCCGTCTCCCGCAGCAGCGCCCTACTCGGCTGCCGCGAGGAGGAGGTGCCGGAACGGATCGAACGGCTGCTGCAAGAGCGCAAGAGCCTCGAAGGCGAACTGCGCAAGCTGCGCCAGGTCAGTTCCCGGGATAGCATTGCCGGGCTGGTGCAGGGCGCCCGGGAGGTCGCCGGCATCCGCCTGGTGGCCGCGCGGATCGATGCGGCCGGTATCGAGGAGTTGAAACAGGCCGCCGACCAGCTGCGGGAGCTGTTGCAGAGCGGAGTGGGTATCCTGGCAGCGGCGATGGGCGACAAGGTGCAATTCGTGTGTGTCGTCACCCACGATCTCATCGAAACGCGCAAGCTCAAGGCGGGCGATCTGGTCCGCGAGATCGCCGCAGCCGCCGGTGGCAGCGGCGGCGGTAGTCCTCATATGGCCCTGGCCGGCGCCAGGGATCCCGGCCGGATCGATGCCGCACTGGAACAGGCGCCGGCGATTCTCACGGGATTGTTGAGCAGGCTGGAAGCTGGAAAAAACAAGGATTGATGCGGGTTATCAACGAATATGAGGTAGTCTGTGAAGGTTTACGAGCGGCTTCTGCAGATCAAGGAAAAGCGGGGCGCTGGATATCTGGTGTTGATCGATCCGGACAAGCAGAGCATGCAGGAGGCGATCGATCTGGCCCGCACCTGCGAAGCGACCGGAGTGGATGGCCTGCTTCTCGGTGGCAGCCTGATGTTCACCCATATTTTTGAGGATCTGATCAAGGGCATCAAGGCGGCATGCTCTCTGCCGCTGATCATCTTACCCGGCAGCACGCGACAACTTTCCCCCTACGCCGATGCCATCCTTTATCTCTCCCTGATCAGCGGCCGCAATGCCTATTACATCATCGGCGATCAGGTACTGGCTGCGCCCATCATCCGCTCCATGCAGCTCGAGGCCGTCGCCACCGCCTATATGCTGATCGAATCGGGAAATATAACCTCCGCGCAATTTCTCAGCGATACGCGTCCGATTCCGCGCGAAAAGCCGGATATCACCGTGGCGCATGGCATGGCGGCGGAGCTGCTCGGCATGCGCATGATCTATCTCGAGGCCGGCAGCGGCGCCCACCTCTCGGTGCCGGAAGAGCATATCGCCGGGCTGGCGCGGCATGTCGCGCTGCCGATCATCGTCGGCGGTGGCATTTGCAGCCCCGAAGAGGCTGCGCGCAAGGTGGCGGCCGGCGCCAGTTTTATTGTGACGGGCAATATTATTGAAAAGAATCGCGATCGGGCCCTGATCCAGGCCTTCGCGGAGGCGATACATCGCAAGTGATCTGAAGGGCGGCTGGGACGATATGGGATTGGTGGATACACATGCGCATCTGTTGCCCTTTTGGGATGATGGCGCGGATTCCTGGGACACGGCGTTGGAGATGCTGCGCATGGCGGAAGCGGACGGTATCGAAGCGGTCGTCTGCACGCCGCATATTCTCTCGCCCAAGGATATGGATCATGAAGAGGCGCTGTGGATGCGCCACCGCGAATTGACCGAGCGCGCCGCGGCGGCCGGCTTGCGGCTGACGATCCATATGGGCTGCGAATTGTTCGCCCATCCCGGCCTCGATCTGACGCGAAAAATCGCCACGCCCGCCCAGAATGGCCGCTATTTTCTCGTCGAGTTCCCGATGGGCTCGATGCCCGATTTTGTCCTGAAAGGTTTTTTTACCCAGCTGGGCGCGGAGCATACCGCGGTCATCGCGCATCCGGAACGCTACGTCCGCATCCTGCAAAACCCGCTGGAGGCCCTGACCCTGGTGGAGAAGGGGGCGCTGCTGCAAGTGAATGCCGGCAGCCTGTTGGGCGTTTTTGGTGGCGCGGTCAAGGAGACCGCCTTGAAGCTGCTGGATGCCGGATTGGTTCATCTGATCGCATCAGATGCCCACGATCTCAAGATGCGGCCGCTGCGGCTGCAAGCGGCCTATGCGGCGGTCGCCGAGCGCTGCGGGGGAGAGATCGCGCAGCGTCTTTTCGCCGACAATCCCGCGCGGATCCTCCGCGGCGAACAAGTCCAGGCCGATCCGCCGCGGCCGATCGCCAGCACGCCCAAACCAGGCTTCTGGCAGCGCTGGCGGCCAGGAAAAAAATAACCGGGAGCATCATGGACAGGCTGCAATTTATCGAATCCCAGCTGCAGGCGAGTGAGACGCTTTTTTCTGCCCTCCGTCGTGAAATGGGGCCGGCCATTCAGCGGGGCGCTGAGATGATGATCGCGGTTCTGCAGCGCGGCAACAAGATCCTCGTCTGCGGTAATGGCGGCAGCGCCGCCGATGCCCAGCATTTTGCCGCCGAGCTGGTCGGGCGGCTGCAGCGCGACCGCAAGGCGCTGCCGGCGATCGCCCTGACGGCCGACATTGCCAATCTGACCGCCATCGGCAATGACTATGGATTCGACCAGATTTTCCGCCGCCAGGTCGAGGCCCTCGGCGTAGCGGGGGATCTGCTGGTCACCATCAGCACCAGCGGCAATTCGCCCAACATCCTCGAGGCGATCGCTGCGGCGCAGCAGCAGGGCGTCCAGGTCCTCGCTCTGGCGGGCCGAGGCGGCGGCCGGATGTCTGAACTGGCGGACCATGCCCTGGTCATGCCGGACCGCACCTCCATGCATATTCAGGAGGGACACATCGCCATCATTCACATCTGGTGCGCGTTGATTGAAGATATCCTGTTCCCTCCCGCAACCTCATCGTGAGTTGTATAGCGATTGAATTTTCTTAATTCTGCCATATTGATGGGGCTGGCCGCTGCCGCTCTGCCCATCCTCATCCACCTCTTCACCCGGGCCAAGGCCAAACCGATTCCCTTCAGCTCACTGCGATTTCTCAAACAGCTGCAGAACCAGCAGATCCGCCGCGTCAAAATCCGTCAGATCCTGCTGCTGCTGTTGCGCACCCTGGCCGTGCTATGTCTCGTGCTCGCCTTCGCTCGCCCCACCTGCCGGAGCCGCGCCGGTGCCGACACCCGGTCGCGGACCAGCGCGGTGATCCTCCTGGACAACTCGGTCAGCATGGCGGTTGCCGAGGGGGGACGGACCCTGCTGGAGACGGCGCAAAATACCGTCGGAACCATCCTCGCACAGATGCAGCCGGGCGACGAGATCTATCTCGCTGCGGTCACCGATACCGTCCGTCCGGAATACCGGCGGGCCTTCCATGATTTCGACGCGCTGCAGCATCAGGTGCACGCCACCGGACTCCAGTACACGGAAACGCGAATCTCGGCCGGCCTGCGCTTCGCCCGGAACCTGCTCGCCACCTCCCATAACGCCAACCGGGAGATCTATCTGATCTCCGATATGCAGGCCAACGGCTTTACCCTGGACTCGCTGCCGCGCCCGCCGCTGGCGCAGCGCCAGTTTGCCCTCCCCATTCAGGCCGCCCATCCTGCCAACCTGGCGATCACCGGGGTCACCCTCCGCTCAGCCATCCTTGAGGTCGGCAAGAGCATTGAGATCGAGGTGGCGCTCGCCAATACCGGAAAAGACCCGTGCCGCAACAAACTGGTGCAGCTCTTCCTGCACGGGCAGCGGGTGGCGCAGCGGACCGTCTCACTCGAACCGGGAACGACCGCTCTCGAGCCCTTTCATTTCATCCTCGACCGCAGCGGCTGGCTGGACGGCTGGGTGCAGCTTGAGGATGACGCCCTGCTGCAGGATAATCTGCGTTACTTTTCCCTCCAGGTCCCCGAGCGCCTGGATATCGGATTGATCGCCGCGCCCTCACGCGGCGGGGAATTGCTGGAGCTGGCGCTGCGTTCCGCTGCCGATTCCTCCAGCATGCTCCGGATCGCCACGGTGCCGCCGGAGCGGGCGGGCGGCCTGCAGCTGGACTCCCTGCAGCTCGTGGTGCTCTACGATGTGGAGCGGCTGCCCGATGCCGCGGCCGGCAACCTGGCGGCCTGGCGCGACCGGGGCGGCAGCCTGCTGGTCGTTCTCGGCGGCAGGACCGATATCCCCTGGTACAACCAGCGTCTGGCCCCGGCACTGCACCTGCCGCCGGTGATCGGGCAGCTGGGTCAGGGCGGCAGCTTCTCGCTCGGCCGTATCGATGCACGCCACCCCGTTTTCAGCGGAATTTTCGAAGGCAAGGAGCCCCATTTTGTCCGGCCGCAGTTCACCCGCGCCCTGCGCCTTGCCCCGGCCGGAGAGGAAAATGTCCTGATGGCCTACAGCAACGGCGATCCCTATCTGCTCGAGGCGCGCGGCGATCGCGGCACGGTGCTGCTCTTCTCCGCCGGCTTTGCACTGGAGGAGAGCGATATGGCCTTTCGGACCCTCTTTGCGCCGCTGCTGCACCGGAGCCTGCGCTATCTGGCGTCGTACGCGCAAAATCCGGACAGCGGCGCCGACGCGGGCGATCTGCTGCGCTGGCGGGCGCCGGCGGGCAGCCTGCAGAGCCGCCTCGAGATCTCCGGCCCGGAGGGTCGCCGCGATACCGTGCACCCGGTGGTCACGCCTTCGGGCCCCTGGATTGAGTATGGCGAGACCGCGCTGCCGGGCATCTATCGTCTGCAGGCCGATGGCAAAACCCTGATGATCTGGACGGTGAATATTCCCGCCGCCGAGCTGAATCTCAAACCGGCGGTGGCGGCGCAGGTGGCGGCATCGCACCACCTCGTCTGGGTGGAGGATCCTGCCGCTCTGGCCCGGATCGTTCGCCAGGAACGGATCGGCCGGGAATATTGGCGCGAATTTCTGATCGCCGCTCTCGGCCTGCTGCTGCTGGAGATGGCGCTGTATCGGGAAAAAAGCGGGCGCACACCGGAGGAGTAAGTGGAAATCTTGCTGAATAACACCAGAACAGAACCCGTGGTCCGGGAGCGCGCTATTCTCGTCGGCTTGATCACCCGGGAGACCCCCTCCTGGCGCGTCGAGGATTATCTGGATGAACTCGAGCTGCTGGCGGACACGGCCGGGGCCGAGGTGATCGAACGGCTGGTGCAGGAACGCGACCGCCGTGATCCAGCCTTCATGATCGGCCGGGGCAAGGCCGAGGAGCTGGCGCAGTTGGCCCGCTACCAGGACGCCGATCTCATCGTTTTCGACGATGATCTCACCCCGACACAGGCGAAAAACATCGAAAAGCTGTGCGGCGTCAAGATCCTCGATCGCAGCGGCCTGATCCTCGATATCTTCGCCAAGCATGCCCGCACTCGCGAAGCCCGCACCCAGGTCGAATTGGCCCAGCTCAAATATCTGGCCCCGCGTCTTGCCGGACAGTGGCGCCACCTCGAACGCCAGGTCGGCGGCATCGGCGTGCGCGGCCCCGGCGAAACCCAGCTCGAGGTCGATCGCCGCCTGATCCGTAAACGCGTCGGCTTGCTCGAAAAGGAGCTGGAGCGGATCGCCGCGCAGCGCGAAATCCGCCGCAAAAACCGCCGCGACCTTTTCAAGGCCGCCCTTGTCGGCTACACCAATGCCGGCAAGTCCACCCTCCTCAACGCGCTTACGGATGCCGGCGTGCTCGTCGAGGACCGCCTCTTTGCCACGCTCGATGCCACGGTGCGCAGCCTCCAGCTTGAGGCGCGCCGCCAGATCCTGCTGATCGATACGGTCGGATTCATCCGCAAACTGCCGCATCACCTGATCGCCTCCTTCAAAAGCACCCTCGAAGAGTCCGCCGATGCCGATCTGCTCCTGCATGTCATCGACCTGACCCATCCGAACTATGCCGAGCAGATTTCCGCCGTAGAGAAGGTGCTCAAGGAGCTGCATCTCGAAGGACGGCCGGTCCTCAAGGTCTTTAACAAGATCGACCTCTTTCAGCAGCCGGGGGTGATCGCGCGTTTGCGCGAATCGGAGAAGCCCTGCGTTTTTATCTCCGCGGCGCGCGGGATCGGCTTGACGCAGCTGGTCACCCGGCTCGGCGAGTTCGCTGCGGCGGCCTTTGTCACCGAAACGCTGGCGCTGCCCCTCAGCCAGGCGGCGCAGGTGGCCCGATTGTATGAGGTGGTGGAGGTGTTGAATGCGCGATATGATGAAAGCGGTGTGGAGGTAGAGATCCGCTTTCCCCGCAACAACGAGCTGCGCGTGCGCAGCCAGCTCGCCCGAATTATTGCCGTGGAGGGCAAAGATGCGTCCGCGCAATAACACCACCGCCCTGTTTATCCTCCTTTTGCTAGCGGCCGTGACGCTGCCGGGCCTGGCAGAGGAGCGCCTCCGCGGCACCAACCGCCATTACCGCGAGGGGGACTGGACAACCTGGTCCTCGCTGCGGCATATCCGGCAGCTCTGCGTCGCTCCGGACCGCATCTATTTTGCCACCACCGGGGGGATCGGCTGCTATAATCCCCTCAGCCAGCGGTGGGAGACGCCGCAGACGGTCAGCAGCGGTCTTGCCAGCGCCGACATCGATCTGGTCGCTTTTGATGAGAACAGCGGCTTCCTCTGGTGCGTGCAGCAGGAGGGCCTCAGCTATCTGGGTCCGGCCAGCCGGATCTGGACCAATCTCTTTTATGATGAACTTGGATTTCATTTTGAAGAACGCGCGGTCGCGCTTGGTTTTGGCAGCGACCATTTTCTCTACGGGATCACCAGCGCCGGCCGCGCGTTCGCCTCTTATGGAACCAGCGGCTCCCTGGAATGGGATCGCAGCCCCGGCGCCGAGGTGACGGTCCAATGGTACCGCCGAACGGCCGCGCCGGAACCGCCGCTGCCGCATCTTTTCGTCCCCCCAGGCTATTTCTATGATGATCAGGCGCGCGCGATCACCGATCTCCATAACCGGAGGTTTCCGCTGACCTTCTGGCAGCAGGATTCCTGGAATTCACTCTGGGTGGCCACCTGGGGGCTGGGGGCTGCCCGCGTCGACCTGCTCACCGGGCGCTATCAGCCCCTGCCGTACGGGCTGTGGGACGATGCGGTGGCCGCCATGGCTTGGGATCAGGAGACCCTGTGGGTGGGCGGCGATCAAAACCTCCAGGGGTTCGGCGGCATGACCCGCTGGCAAGTGGACCGCAGCGATCCGGAGTTCATCGAACCGCGCTACCTGACCGGCTTTGGTGATGACCGCATCACCGCCATGGCTTTCGATTCCCGGTATCTCTGGTTCGGCACGCGCAACGGCCTGACCCGCTATGATCAGCAACACGACAGCTGGCGCACCCTCGGCCAGGCGGAACATCTGCCCGATGCGCGCATCACGCACCTGTGCATGGATCAGGAGTATCTCTGGATCGCCACCGCATCCGGACTGGCGCGCCTCCGCACCTTCGCGCTGGGGAAAAAGGACTCGCTCGCGATCGATCAGATCGATCTCCGCCGCCTCGGGTCACTGCGTATCTCCTTTCTGGCGCCCCAGGGGGATACCCTCTGGGTGGGCACGGAGACCGGGCTGTACGATTATAACACCCGGACGGACAGTGGCTTTTTCTACAGTGAAGGCTTTTTCCCTGTGCAGCAGCCGATCGACGCTGTCGCCTGCTGGGGCGATGAGGTCTGGTTCGGGACCGCGGCGGGCATCGCCGGATTCAACACCAGAACCGGGACCTGGTTCGCGCCGCCGGCCCAGCGTCTCGAATCCGCCGGCACTATCCACTGGATGGAGGCGGATGAGGCCTCGGTTTGGGTGGCGAGCAACCAAGGCGTCCTCCGCTACGACCGGGCCGGCTTGCGCTGGATCCAGTATGGCCGGGAGGATGGTCTGCCCGACCCGGAGGTTCTGACCCTGATGCGCGAAGGCGACCATATCTGGTTCGGCACCCCCCGCGGATTGACGCTTTTTTACTGGAACGCACCTTACCGGATCGATTGACGATGCACTATCAGGAGGCGGAAACTTTCCTTCTGCAAAGGGAGCTGTTCGGCTGGAAGCTGGGTCTCGAACGCATGCGCACCTTTCTCGACGAACTCGGCCGGCCGCACGAGCAGTTGGCCATGATCCATATCGCCGGCACCAACGGCAAGGGATCGGTCACGGCCATGCTGGACAGCATCCTCCGCGAAAGCGGCTTGAAGTGCGGCATGTACACATCGCCGCATCTGCAGAGCCTGCGCGAGAGGATCCGCGTCGCGGGCCGCTGGATCGACGAAAGCGAGGTCGTCCGCCTGGTGGAGCGCTGGCGCCCCGTCATCGTGGGATTGGAGTGCACCTTTTTCGAGACCATGACCGGCCTGGCCTTCCGTCATTTTGCCGATGCCGGAGTGGAGGCCGCCGTCATCGAGGTCGGATTGGGCGGCCGTCTCGATGCGACCAACGTCATCACCCCGCTGATTTCGATCATTACCAATATCAGCTTTGATCACATGGATCATCTTGGCACCACCCTGGCTGCCATTGCGGCGGAGAAGGCGGGGATCATCAAACCCGGTGTACCCTGCCTGATCGGCGCGCTGCCGGCCGAGCCGGAGGGGGTCATAGCACAGCGCGCAGCCGAGCTGGGCAGTCCGCTGATCAAGTCCGCGCAGCAGGTGACGGTGCGCGATCTGCGGCTCCGGGCCGAGGGCTCGCAGTTCAATGCCAGCGCGGGCGCCGAATACCCCGGCGTGTTTCTGCCGTTGCCCGGTCCGCATCAGGTCGGTAACGCCGAAATCGCCCTGTGTGCGGCGGAGTATCTCGCCGGCAAGGGGCTGATCCCCGCGCCGCCGCCGCTGCAGCGCGGCCTTGCCGGCGTGCGCTGGGCGGGCCGCTTTGAACCGGTCTGCGACAAGCCGCTCGTCCTCATCGATGTGGCTCACAATCCCGGCGGCTTTGCGCAGCAGAACTGGATGTGGCGCCACTTTTATCCCGGCCGGCCCAAGGCCCTGGTGCTGGGATTGGTCAAGGAGAAAGATCTCAGCGGCGTGATTCACGAACTGCCGCCCGATATTGAACATATTTTCGCCGTTCCGGCGCCCACGCATCGTGGCCTGCCGGTGGGGGAGCTGGCGGCGGCGCTGCGGGAGGCGCGGCTGCCGGTGAGCGAATGTGCGGATGTGGCGGTCGGCGTCGAGGCGGCATTGGCCTGGGCGGCGGGCGATGCAACCCGGGTGGTGTGCATCACCGGCTCCCATTATACCGTCGGTGCCGCGCTGGACAGAATAAAGAGCTTGACAAAGTGATGAAACTTTAATACATTAAGAAGGATTCAATCCTGCTTTGCCCCATGTTAACACACCCTGATCTTCAATTTGCCTCATTCATAGAGCGCGTCCAAATCCTTGGCATGAGCATTCTTCCTCTATACAAACGCATTTCGGGAGCTAAATCTTGGCGAGCGTCCAGCTGCACCAGGTAAGCAAGATCTTTGAGCATCAGGTCAAGGCTGTAGATGCGGTCGATATCGACATCAAAGACAAGGAATTCATCGTTCTGGTTGGCCCTTCGGGCTGTGGCAAATCGACGACATTGCGCATGATCGCCGGACTGGAAGAGATCAGCGCCGGTGAGATCCGCATCGGTGACCGGGTCGTGAATGAGGTGCCGCCCAAGGACCGGGACATCGCCATGGTCTTCCAGAATTATGCGCTTTACCCGCACATGACGGTCTTTGAGAACATGGCCTTCGGGTTGAAGCTGCGCAAATATCCCCGGGAAGAGATCAGCCGCCGCGTCAAGGAGGCGGCTGACATTCTCAGCATCGAGGATCTCCTTGATCGCAAACCCAAACAGCTTTCCGGAGGCCAGCGGCAGAGGGTTGCCGTCGGCCGCGCCATCGTGCGCAAACCGCAGGTTTTCCTGTTTGATGAGCCTCTTTCCAATCTCGACGCCAAGCTGCGCGTGCAGATGCGCACCGAAATTTCCAAATTGCATACCCGCCTGGAAACGACGATGATCTATGTCACCCATGACCAGGTTGAGGCCATGACCATGGGGGATCGTATCGTCGTGATGAAGGACGGCCGTGTGCAGCAGATCGATACGCCGTTGAATCTCTACGATGCCCCGGTCAACAAATTTGTTGCCGGTTTTATCGGCTCGCCGGCGATGAATTTTATTACGGGAGAGATTATCCGGGAGAATGGACTCTGGTTCAAGGCGAGCGGAATGCAATTGCGCCTGCCCGATGACCGGAATGCACATCTCGAGCCGTACCTCGGCCAGCGTCTCATCCTGGGCATCCGGCCGGAGGATCTGAGCGAGTACGATTCGGCGGTGGCTCCCGTGCCGGAGCGGAGCGCCCCCTGCCGGGTCGAGGTGGTGGAGCCGATGGGCAACGAGATCATCGTCTACCTGGCTAACGGTCCGGACACCCTGGTGGCGCGGATGAATGTGCAATCGCGTCCAGTTGTGCGCTCGGAATACCGGGTGTTGTTTGACATGGACAAGGCGCATTTCTTTCTGGCGGAAAACGAAGCGGCTATCCTCTGATCCTTCCCTGAAATGCCCTTCCGGTTTCCTCTCTCCCTGTCCAGTGTGATTTCCTGCTGTGCTGGTATCTGTCCGGTGGTGGGGTGGTGCTTCCCCGGGGCTGCCAATAGATCAAAGCCACAACGCATGGTTTGCTACCCTGGCACGGTTCGTGCCGCTGAATCCCCAATGCTGAACATCGCAATCAAAGATCCTACGTCATACTACTTATCAAGAGGTTCCAATGGATATTGCTGAACTTAAAGCGCGGAAAATCGCCGAGCTGAACAAGCTGGCCCAGGACATGGGCGTCACTGGCTGTACCGGCCTGCGCAAATCGGAATTGATCTTCAAGATTCTCGAGGAGCAGACCAAAAAGGAGGGACTCATCTTCGCCGAAGGGGTCCTCGAAGTCCTGCCGGATGGCTATGGCTTTCTGCGCTCCCCCGACTTTAACTATCTGCCCGGGCCGGATGACATCTATGTCTCTCCCTCGCAGATCAAACGCTTCGGCCTCCGCACCGGCGATACCGTCTCCGGCCAGATCCGGCCTCCCAAGGAGAACGAGCGCTTTTTTGCCCTGCTCAAGGTCGAGGCGGTCAATTTTGAAAATCCGGAAGAGGCCAAGAACATCATCCTCTTCGACAACCTCACGCCGCTCTACCCGCATGAACGCATCGAGCTGGAGACCACGGCGGGCGAGATGTCCATGCGCATTATGAACCTGCTCACCCCCATCGGCAAGGGCCAGCGCGGTCTGATCGTCGCCCAGCCCAAAACCGGTAAAACCACCCTGCTGCAAAAGATCGCCAACTCCATCACCACCAATCATCCCGAAATGAAGCTCATCGTCCTGCTCATCGACGAACGCCCGGAGGAAGTGACCGATATGGAACGTTCGGTCAAGGCGGAGGTGATCAGCTCGACCTTTGATGAACCGGCCGAGCGCCACGTGCAGGTCTCCGATATGGTCCTCGAAAAGGCCAAGCGCCTGACCGAATACGGCCAGGATGTCTGCATTCTCCTCGACAGCATCACCCGCCTCGCCCGCGCCCACAACGCCGTGGTGCCGCACAGCGGCAAAATCCTCTCCGGCGGTGTCGATGCCAATGCCCTCCACCGCCCGAAACGCTTTTTCGGCGCCGCCCGCAATATCGAAGAGGGCGGCAGCCTGACCATCATCGCCACCGCCCTGATCGATACCGGCAGCCGCATGGACGAGGTGATCTTTGAAGAGTTCAAGGGCACCGGCAATATGGAACTGGTGCTGGACCGGCGCATCTCCGACCGCCGCATCTTCCCCTCCATCGACGTCAACCGCTCCGGCACGCGCAAGGAAGAACTCCTCCTCGGCGACCTGGAGCTGAACCGCGTCTGGATTCTGCGCAAGCTGCTGGCCGAACTGGCGCCCGTGGAAGCCATGGAGTTCCTGCTCTCCAAGATGCAGGGCACCAAATCGAATAAACAGTTTTTAGACTCCATGAATGGTTAAATAAAAGGTTTTTCTTGCTATTGATGCGCCATTTTTGTATATTTTCGATTGCAAATTTCCCCGAATTCACGAACTGGAGGATATACATTGAAAAAGGGTATTCATCCCAAATATGAAGTGAGCACGGTCTCCTGCGCCTGCGGCAATACCTTCAAGGTGCGCACCACCGTCGGTGATGAGAAACTGGATATCTGCTCCAACTGCCACCCCTTCTTCACGGGCAAGCAGAAATTGCTGGATACCGCGGGCCGCGTCGAACAATTCCGCCGCAGATACAATTTGCCGAACAAGCAATCCTAGCTTTTTTTCCCAGACATCAAACGGAAGATATCCCGCCGCTGCGACGGGACTTCCGTTTTTTTATTTTATTATCGCAAGGACGGAACGTTTTGATGAATGAACAGGAATCCCTGGCCATTGGCGGCCAGGCCATCATCGAAGGCGTGATGATGCGCGGAACCGACCGCGTCGCCATGGCGGTTCGCAAACCGGACGGCAATATCGCCCTCAAGTGCACGCCCTTCACCTCGATCGTTAAACGCTTCAAGGTGCTCAACCTGCCGATCCTGCGCGGCGGCGTGCTCCTCATCGAATCCCTGCTGCTCGGGGTCAAGGCCCTCAATTTCTCCGGCGATATCGCCATGGCCGAGGAGGAAAAAAAGACCACGCCCCGGCCGGAAAAGAGCCGCTGGAGCGGACTCTGGATGGGGCTCACCATTCTTTTTTCACTCTCCCTGGGCATCGCCTTTTTCTTTTATCTGCCGCTGGTCCTGACCGATCTGCTCGGGCTGAAAAGCGGCTGGGCCTTCAATCTTGTCGATGGCGCCATCCGCCTCATTCTCTTCCTCGGCTATATCTATCTCATTTCCCTCTGGAAAGAGATCAAGCGGGTTTTTGAGTACCACGGCGCCGAACACAAGTCGATCTTTGCCCACGAGAACAACCAGCCCCTGACTCCAGCAGGCGCCCGGCCTTTCACGACCTTCCACCCGCGCTGCGGCACGAGCTTTCTTCTGATCGTCATGGTCGTCAGCGTGCTGGTCTTCATGTTTCTCGGCAAGCCGGATTCGATCGCCGACCGCCTCATCCGCATCGCGTTTGTGCCGGTCATCGGCGGGATCAGCTATGAGCTGATCAAGCTTTCCGCCCGGGCGACGCGGTTCCGTTTCGTACGCGCCTTCATCCTGCCCGGCCTCTGGCTGCAAAAAATTACCACCAACGAGCCGGATGAGCAGCAGCTCGAGGTCGCCATGGTCGCGTTGCGCAGCGCCATCGGCGTGGATCTGCAGGCCGGGCCCTCGGCGATCGAGATGGTTTCATAAGGGAAGATGCCGTGAAAGAAAAACTGGACGCCATTGTCGCCCGCCACGAGCAGGTGCAGCAACAGCTCAGCGATCCCGAGGTGCTGGCCAGGCCGCACCTGCTGCGCGACCTCGCCAAGGAGGATGCCGACCTCTCGGAAATCGTCGGCACCTATCAGCGCTACCTCAAGGTCGAAAGGGATATCGCCGGCGACGAAAAGGTCATCCACGACAATGAAGAGCCCGAGCTGGTCGAGATGGCCCGGGCCGAACTGGAAGAGCTGCGGGGCGAACAAACCGCGCTGGAAGAAAAGCTCAAATGGCTGCTGATCCCCAAGGATCCCCAGGATGCGCGGGACGCCATCGTCGAGATCCGCGCCGGCACCGGCGGGGATGAAGCGGGCCTGTTCGCCGGGGATCTTTTCCGCATGTACCAATATTACGCCGAGCGTCAAGGTTGGCGTCTGGAGGTCATGAGCGCCAACGCCCAGGGTATCGGCGGCTTTCGCGAAGTTATTTTTTCTCTGGCCGGCAAGGATGTCTTCGGCAAGATGAAATATGAAGGCGGCGTGCACCGCGTGCAACGCGTGCCCCAGACCGAAGCAAGCGGACGCATCCATACCTCCGCCGCTTCGGTGGCGATCCTGCCCGAAGCCGAAGAGATCGATGTGGAGATCAATCCCAACGATCTGCGCATCGATGTCTTTCGCTCCTCCGGCCCCGGCGGCCAGAGCGTCAATACAACCGATTCCGCAGTGCGCGTGACCCATCTCCCCACGGGGCTGGTGGTGAGCTGCCAGGACGAAAAGTCCCAGCACAAGAACAAAGCCAAGGCGCTCAAGGTGCTGCGCGCGCGCCTCTATGATCTCGCCCTGGCGGAGGAGCAGGCCAAACTGACCGCCAAGCGCCGTTCGATGGTCAGCACCGGCGACCGCAGTGCCAAGATCCGCACTTACAATTTTCCGCAGAACCGGGTGACGGACCACCGCATCGGCCTGACGCTCTACCAGCTGGAATCGGTCCTGGCCGGTCATATTGACGAGTTCATTGAACAGCTGCAGATCGCCGATCGCACCGAGATGCTCAAGGTCATGGACTAAGGGCGGAGATGGCCGAGAACGCGGGCACACGAGTCTGGAGCGTGCTCCAGCTCATCCAGTGGAGTGCAGACTATCTCTCCGGCAAGGGGTTCGCCAACGGCCGGTTGCTCGCCGAACGGCTGCTTGCGCATGTGCTGCAGTTGCGCCGCGTGGATCTTTATCTGCAGTTCGATCGGCCGCTGCAGGCGGGCGAGCTGGCCCGGTATAAGTCGCTCTTTCTCCGTCTGGCCGCGCATGAGCCGCTGCAGTACCTTCTCGGCGAAACCGAGTTTATGTCCCTGCGCATCGAGGTAGGCCCGGGCGTGCTCATCCCCCGCCCGGAGACCGAACTGCTGGTCGAAAAGGCCCTGGAGCGTGCGCGGGTGATGCTGACGGAGCAGGAGGGGATCCGGATTCTCGATATCGGCACCGGTTCGGGGTGTATCGCCATTGCCCTGGCGTCGGCACTGCCGCAGGCCGGGCTGGTGGCCATGGACAGTTCGCCGGCGGCACTGGATTGGGCGCGCAAGAACTGTGCGGCACACGGCCTTGACGGCCGAATGACGCTGGTGGAGCATGACCTGGCCGCGCCGCCGCTGCCGGAGTGGCCAGGGTCCTTTGATCTCGTCGTCGCCAATCCGCCCTATATCCGCCGTGCCGAGTGGGCAGGGCTGGATCCCGAGATTCGCGATCATGAACCGCGCGCGGCCCTTATCGGCGGCGACGATGGTCTGGAAGCGTATCGCAGCCTGGCACAAGGGGTGCCCGCGCTGCTGCGGCGCGGGGGCGAGGCCTTTGTTGAGATCGGCGATGGCATGGCCGAGGCCGTCGGAGGCCTCTTCATGGCAGGCTTTGCGGGGGTGGAATTGTTTCATGATCTGGCCGGCAAGGAACGACTTGTGCATCTCTTCTCCCCAGGAGGAAACCATGAATGAAGGCATTTTCCGCGAGTATGATATTCGCGGTGTCGTCAGAACAGACCTGACCAACGATGTCGCCTATAATATCGGCCGGGCCTATGGCACCTGGATGGGCAAACGCGGCCACAAACGCATTGCCGTTGGCCATGATGTGCGACTTACATCGCCGCATCTCGCCAAACTCTTCATCGACGGCGTCCTGACCACCGGCCTGGATGTCGATACTGTCGGCGAGGTGATGACTCCGGTCCTCTATTTTGCGATCCAGCACCTCAAGGCCGATGGCGGCGTGATGATCACCGGCAGCCACAATCCGATCGAATACAACGGCTTCAAGATGTGCGAGGGGCTCGCACCGATCTACGGCCCGGACATTCAGGCGCTGAAGCAAATCATCCTCAAGAGCGCCTTTGTGCGCACCAGCAGCGGCCATGCCAGCCCCCGGGAGATCTATCCCGCCTATCTGGAGATGATGCGCAGCAAATTCACTTTCGGGCGCAAGCTCAAGGTGGTCATCGATGCCGGTAATGGCGCCGCGGGTCCCATCGCCCCGGAGCTGTGGAGCAGCCTCGGGCTGGAGGTGGTCCCCCTCTATTGCGATCCCGACGGCCATTTCCCCAACCATCTGCCCGATCCCACGGTGCCCCGGTTCATGCAGGACCTGCGTCAGCTGGTTCTGGCCGAAAAGGCGGATCTGGGGATCGGATATGATGGCGATGCCGATCGGGTCGGGATCGTCGATGATCGCGGCCGGCTGGTTTACGCCGACGCCCTGATGGCCCTCCTCAGTCGTGAGGTGCTGAACCGTCATCCGGGCAGCACGATCCTTTTTGATGTCAAGTGTTCGCAGCTGCTCCCCGAAGAGATCAGCCGGCTCGGCGGTACTCCGCTGATGTATAAGACTGGTCACTCCCTGCTCAAGGCCAAGATGAAAGAGCTGCATGCTCCCTTTGCCGGCGAGATGTCCGGCCACCTCTTCTTCGCCGACGAGTTTTTTGGCTTTGATGACGGCCTCTATGCCTCGGGCCGCCTCATGCGCCTCCTCGCCAGCGGTTCCCTGCCCTTTTCGGCGCTGGCGGATCAATTGCCGGCCTTTGTCTCCACGCCGGAATTGCGGGTGGATTGCCCGGACCGTGATAAATTCGCCGTCATCGACGAGATGGTCAAGACCTTCAGCGCCAGCTATGAGACCATTACCATCGATGGCGCGCGGGTTCTTTTCGGCGACGGCTGGGGGCTCATCCGCGCCTCCAATACCCAGCCGGTGCTGGTGCTGCGCTTCGAGGCGAAAACCCGTGAACGCCTGGCGGAGATTGTCGCGGTGTTTCGGCGCGAGATGGACAAGTTCCCGGCCATTGTTTACGATCCCCAGGAATTTGCGGTTTGAGAGGATAGTGCTCTGAGACGGCCCGAAATACTTTCGGGCCGTCCTTTTTTGGCGCGGGACTGATCCGGCATGCCGGGGAAAGGGGATAGCCATGGCGAAAGCTTCGCAAGAACGGGATCTGGGCGCGGAAATCTTGGCGCTGGTGGCGCGCTTTCCGCAGAAAAGCTTCAAGGGCAAGGAGCTGGTGCGGGATCTGGCGGTCACGAAAGAGTCCTATCTCGAGCTGCGCAAGACCTTGCGCCGGCTGGTGCAGGAGGGCGCTCTGCTCAAGCTGCACAAGAACCGTTATGCCTCACCGAGCCAGTCGCCGCTGATCACGGGCGTCCTGCGCGTCAATTCGCAAGGCTTTGGTTTTGTGACGCGCGACGATGGCCGGGAGGACGTCTATGTCGGCGCCAGGCAGATGGGCTCTGCCCTGCACCGGGATCGCGTCCGCGTCCGCCTCCTCGCCACCCGGCAGGGCGAACGGCTCGAAGGGCAGGTGGTCGAGATCATCGGCCGGGGTCGCGACCGCGTGGTCGGCACCTTCCGCTGGGGACGCAAGTACGCCTATGTGATCCCGGACGAGATCAAGATCCAGACCGACATCATCGTGCCCGAGCCGGAGGAATCGGGGGCCGAGGAGGGGCAAAAGGTGGTGGTGGCGATCGACCGCTGGCCCTCGCCACACCAGAATCCGGAAGGCCATATCCTCCAGGTGCTCGGGTATCCCGGCGATCCCGGGGTCGATGTCCTGTCGATCGTGCACGGCTTCAATCTCGACCCGCAGTTTCCGGAGGAGGTGGAGGCCGCGGCGCTGCGACTTGAGGCGCAGATTCCCCTTGCCGAATACAACCGGCGACTCGACTGCCGCGACTGGCTGATCTTCACCATCGATCCGGTTGATGCCCGGGATTTTGACGATGCGGTGTCGCTGCGCCCCTGCGATAACGGCCACCTCGAGCTGGGCGTCCATATCGCCGATGTCAGCCACTACGTCACGCCGGCCGGCGCGATCGACCGGGAGGCGGAACGCCGCGGCACTTCGGTCTATCTGGTGGACCGGGCGATTCCGATGCTGCCGGAGCATCTCTCCAGCCAGCTCTGCAGCCTGCGCCAGGACGAGGAGAAGCTCTGCTACTCGGTGCTGCTGGAACTCACGCCAGAGGGCAACCTGGCCGGCTACAGTTTCCATGAAAGCATCATCCGCAGTCGCCGCCGGCTCACCTACGAAGAGGCACAGGCCCTGATCGACGGTGGCGGGACGGACGAGATCTCGCTGCAGCTGCGGCGGATGTGGAATCTGGCCGCTGCGCTGATCCGCCGCCGCGAGCAGCGCGGCAGCATCGATTTTGAGAGCCAGGAGGTGCAGGTCATCCTCGATGCCAGCGGCCATCCGACCGGGCTGCGGCGCCGCGAGCGGCTGCAGAGCCACCGCCTCATCGAAGAGTTCATGCTTCTGGCCAACGAAACCGTTGCCCGGCATGCCGGACAGGCAGGGGCCGCTGCCGGGAGCGAAGCGCCTCCCTTTGTCTACCGCGTCCACGAAAAGCCGGACCGGGACGAGGTCAGCGAACTGCTGAAGCTCCTCGCCAATTTTGGCATCCTGCAAACCGCCCCCAAACGCATCACGCCCCATTATTTTCAGAAGCTCGGAGGCCTGCTGCGGCGTCATCCGGCTGCGGTGGTATTGCAGGATGCGATGCTGCGCACGATGGCCAAGGCCCGCTACAGTACGGAAAATCTCGGCCATTTCGGTCTCGCCTACAGCCATTATACCCACTTCACCTCGCCGATCCGCCGCTATCCGGATCTGCTCGTCCACCGCCTGCTCAAGGCCTACACGGCCGGCCGCAGCGCCAGCGACATGGCGCCGCTGACGGAGCGGCTCGAGGAACAATGCCGCGAAGCGAGCGAGAGCGAAGTGCGGGCGGCTGAGGCCGAACGCGCCTCGATCAAGCTCAAGCTGATCGAGTACATGGAGGACCACCTCGGCGACGAGCAGGACGGCTTTATCTCCCGCATCGTGCCCTTTGGCATTTTTGTCACCTTGCCGGAATTTCTCGTCGAGGGACTGGTTCATATCTCCGATCTCGAGGATGACTATTACGTGCGCGAACCCTCGGGCTACCGCCTGGTGGGTCAAAGAAGCGGACGGGTCTACGCCCTGGGCGACCCGGTGCGAATCCGCATCACGCGTGTGGACCGGAATGAAAGATTGATCGACTTTGTTGTAGTTTCCAAAGAACCCGGCAAGGGCAGGACGAAGGGCGCGAAAGTGAAGCCGCAGCATTTTGCCCGCCCGCAAAAACGGCCGCGCAAACCACACAAGCCTTAGCATTCCCACGAGGTGGCATGAGCAAAATTCTGGAGCTGGACGGAGTGCGGGAAATTGCCCGCGGCACCCTCGAATTGATCTTCAAACGGCCCGAGGGACTGGTGCATCTGGCAGGGCAAAACATGAACCTCAAGGTGCCGGAGCTGCATTATCCGGATCCAAAGGGACCGCGGCGGACCTTCACCATCACCTCCGCACCCCATGAGCCCCGGCTGCGCTTTGCGACGCGCCTGAGCGGAAGCGGCTACAAGAAAACCCTGCCGGAATTGCAGCCGGGGGCGCTCTTTGAGTACCTTGGGCCCAACGGCGAATTCATCTATGATGCGACAGTGCCTGCGGCGGCTTATCTGGCCGGCGGCATCGGCATCACGCCGTTCCAGAGCATGCTGCTGCACGGCGCGCACATCGGACTCCCGGTCCCTACCTTTCTCTTTTACAGCAATGCCACCCCGGAGCAAAGCGCCTATCACGACCTCTTCATCGACCTGGCTGCGCGTGAAGAGCAGTTTACCTATATCCCCACCATGACCAACCTTGCCCCGGAAGATCACTGGACCGGCGAGCGGCGCTTTATCAGTGCCGAGATGATTGCCGAGCATCTTCCCCGTTTCCGGGAGACGGTCTTTTTCCTGTGCGGGCCTCCAGCACTGGTCGTTGCGCTGACCGAGCAACTCAGCGCTCAGGGTCTTGGGGCCGGACAGATCCGCTCCGAATCGCTCTATGGCTATTAAGCGACAGTGGCTCCCCGATTCCCCGATGTGACCGCTTTTCAGCCTCTGAGATGATCGTCATCTATGTACTCTCAGGAGGTTCCTTATGAGGCGTCTGCTCTACGTCATCGCATTGTTCATGCTGGCGCTCGTCCTGAGTGCCGCCTTGCGCTCGCCCCGGAGCGCCAGTTATGTAGTCGACGAGGTTCTGGTGCGTTTCAAGCCCGGGATCAGCAGTCAGGCGGTCTCGACCCTGGCGGCAGTGGTCCAGGCGCGCGTTATGGCCTTCACGCCCGCGTTGCGCATGCACCGGCTGCGTCTTGCCGGCACTATCGGTGTTGACGAGGCGGTCCGCCGGTTACAGGCACTGGAGGGGGTCGAGCTTGCCGAGCCCAATTACCGCGTCCATGCCTTCGCGGTTCCGAACGATCCCTCCTTCAGCAAACTCTGGGGCCTGAACAATTCCGGCCAGACCGGAGGCAGCGCCGATGCCGACATCGATGCGCCCGAAGCCTGGGAGGTGGCGACGGGGTCCCCCACGGTCCTTGTCGGGATCATCGACAGCGGCATTGATTACCGCCACGCTGATCTGCAAGCGAATCTCTATACCAATCCAGGGGAAGATGCCTGGAGCAATCCAAACGATCCCTCCACCGGCAACGGCATCGATGATGACGGCAACGGCCTCATCGATGACTGGAAGGGGTATGATTTTTACACCGACAGCAATAATCCCTACGACGAGAATGGCCATGGCACGCATGTCGCCGGCATCGTCGGCGCTGTCGGCAACAACAGCCTCGGGATCGTGGGGGTGTGCTGGAAGGTCCGCCTCCTCGGCATCCGTTTCCTGGATGCCTCCGGCAACGGTAATGTCGGCGATGCGATCGAGGGGATCCAGTACGGAGTACAGATGGGGGTGCGGGTATTCAATAACAGTTGGGGCGGTGCCGACAAATCGACCTTTCTCGAGCAAGCCGTGGAGCTGGCGCACACCCACAATGCCCTGTTTGTCGCCGCCGCCGGCAATGACGGCGTCAATACCGATACCTCGCCGGAGTATCCGGCCTGTCTGGAGACGGCCAATGTGATTTCGGTCGCGGCGAGCGATCATGGCGACCAACGCGCTCTCTGGGGGGACGACAACAGCGACAACACCAACGACTGCGGTTTTTCCTGTTCCAATGCGGTGGCGGCCGTACCCGGCTCCAATTATGGGCCGCAATCGGTGGATCTGGCCGCGCCCGGCAAGGACATCTATTCGACCGTCCCCGGCGGCTATGCGGTCTTTTCCGGAACCTCCATGGCGGCGCCCTATGTCTCCGGCGCGGCCGCCCTGCTGCTCGCCCGTAATCCCACCTTGACCGACCTCCAGCTCAAGCAGCAGCTCCTGAACAGCGTCGATCCTCTCAGCGCCTTCAGCGGCCTGACGGTGAGCGGAGGACGGCTGAATTTGCAGAAGGCCCTGGCCGGGGTGCAGTAAGATCTTTACACAAACTTAACTTGTCATTCGCGTGTCAAAAGAGTAATTTGTTGAGATGAATAATTCCCGGCGCCGTCTGATGCTCCGCCCCACGCCCATCATCTGAGGACCTGACCGTGGCCCTGCACAGCGATTCGCATTACGAACGATCCCTGCAGCATGACATTGACGTACTGCGTAAAAAAACCCTGGAGATGGCCACGCTCGATGAGGGCGGGCTGCGCAATGCCATTACTGCACTCATGACGCGCGACCGGCAGCTGGCCTACACGGTCATCCTGCGCGATCGCTTTGTCGATGATCTCGAGACCGAGTTGGACCGTCTCTGCCTCGAATTCATCGTGCGGCAGCAGCCTGTGGCCAGCCATTTGCGTTTCGTCTTCGCCACGATCAAGATCATCCGCGAACTCGAACGCATCGGCGATTACGCCGAGAGCATCGCGCGCCAGGTCCTGAACATCGTCGCCATCACGCCGCTTCCGGCCCTGGACGATTTCGTCGCCCTCGCCGATGTCGCCATTGCGATGTTCCATGACGGGGTGGAGGCCTTCCTGACCCATGATGTCGAACGGGCGCGGCAGCTGATGATCCAGGAGGACATCGCCGATGAGCTGCGCAATCAGATCAACGCCCGGCTCATCGAGGCCGAGGAACGCGGCGAACTGGCGCTGGAGGCCCTCGCCCCGCTGATGACCGTGGCGCGCCGCCTCGAGCGGACCACCGACCAGGCCAAAAATATTTGCGAAGAGATCATCTACATGTCGACGGGCGAATCGGTCAAACATCGTCCCACCGATGTCTTTCGCATCCTTTTCGTCGATGAAGAGAACGACACCTTGAGCCAGATGGCCGAGGCCATCGGCCGGGCGCAGTCCGCGGAGCATTTTGCCTTCTCCAGCGCCGGGATCACCCCGGCCCGGACGCTCCATCCGCAAACCGTCAGCTATCTTGCCGCCAGGGGCTTTGCTCTCGAGGGCTATCAGCCCAAACCCCTGGAGCAGTTCCTCGAAACCATTCCCGTGGATGTGATCGTCGCCCTCAATCCCGCGGTGCGGGAAAAGATACCCGCCTATATCTCCAACTGCGTTATCTTTGAATGGGCGATCCCCGATCTGGATACCGCGGCCGGATCGGCCGCGGATATCGCCGGCCGCCATGATCAGGCCTTCGCAGAGATCCACCACCATCTCGACGAGCTTATTCAAGCCATCATCGGCCATACCCAGTTTCATTCCGGTGAATCTCGGCGTGTTTGAATCCGCCTTCCAATCCGCCTGCAGCGCCGCGCCAGCGGTGCCGCGGCCCTTCCGGCATGCCGCTTCCCGCGCGGATAGGGAGGGTGCCGCGCGCCCGGTTCTGGCCGTCCTGGCCCTTTTACTGCTGGCCCTGCTCTTCGCCGGCTGCCTGCGCGGCCGCTCGTCCGGCGCTGCCGGCCAGGGGGATAAAACGGATATCCAGAACACCGGCTCCGACACCATGGTCAACCTCGCCCAGGCCTGGGCGGAAGCCTATGGTGGGATCAATCCCGGCGTCTCGGTGGAGGTATCCGGCGGCGGCTCCGGCACCGGCATCGCCTCGCTGATCAACGGCACCGCCGATATCGCCAACTGCAGCCGTCAGATGACCGCGGCGGAAAAAGCGCAAGCCAAAGCCAATACCGGCAAGGATCCGGTCGAACATCTTGTCGGCTATGATGCCCTGGCGGTCTTTGTCCATCCCGACAATCCGCTGCGGGAGATCTCCCTGGAGCAGCTGGCGGAGATCTATGGGGAAAAAGGCGGGGTGACGCACTGGAGCGACCTGGGGGTCGTCATGCCGGATCCAAAACGCGACGAGATCATCGTCGTCAGCCGTCAGTCCAATTCGGGCACCTACGAATACTTTCGCGAGGCGGTGCTGGGCAAGAAACGCGATTTCCGTCTCGGCACCATCGACATGCACGGCTCCAAGGACGTGGTGGAGCTGGTCGCGCGCACGCCCGGGGCCATCGGTTACAGCGGCATGGGGTATGCGACCAGCCGGGTGTGCATGCTGCACATCGCCCAGAAAAACGGCGGCACCGCCTACGCGCCCACCGTACAGAACACCCAGAAGGGAAGCTATCCCATTGCGCGCCCGCTTTTTATGTATACCCTCGGGGAGCCGCAGGGGGCGATTCTGGCGTATCTGCAGTGGATTCACAGTCCGGAGGGGCAGAGCCTGGTTGTGCAAACAGGCTATGTCTCGCTGGCAGCGGCCTCAGGAGCTGCAGCCCCAGGGATCGCGGCTCCCGGAGCCGCGTCTGCGACAGCGGCCCCGGGGGCAGCAACGGCTCCAGGGGCCGAAGCTCCGGGAGCAGAAGCGGCAGCAACGGCTTCGCGGGCAGCAACGGCTCCGGCGGCAGCGGCGGAGGCGCATCAGCCATGAAACCAGCCCGTCGACCGCTCGAGCCCGTCAAGGAGTGGCTCATCGAACGCTTCATCTGGCTTTGCGGCGTCAGCGCCGTGCTGTTCGTCTTCGGAATTTTTCTTTTTGTCTTCCGCGAAGGGTCCAGCTTTCTCTGGCACGGATTCAAGGCCGGGGAATTTTTCACCAGCATCGAGTGGTATCCGACCTCGCGTATCCATGTGCGCTATGGCGCCTTGGCCCTGATCACCGGCACCTTCAGCGTTTCCCTGCTGGCGATGATCATCGCCGTCCCCTTCGGGATGGGGACCGCCATCTTTATTTCGGAATTTTGCCCGCCGCGCCTCAAGGAGATCCTCAAGATCACCATCGAATTGCTCGCCGCCATCCCCTCGGTGGTCTGGGGATTCATCGGCCTCACCCTGATGAACTCTTTGCTGCTCCGCCTTTTCGATGCACCGCTCGGCTTGAATATGCTGAACGGCGCGATCATCCTCGCCCTGATGAGCGTGCCGATCATCGTCTCCATCGGCGAGGACGCGCTCAAGGCGGTGCCGGACTCGTATCGCGAAGCGGCCCTGGCGCTCGGCTGCACCCGTTGGCAGATGGTCCTGCGGGTGCTCTTGCCCGCGGCGCGCAACGGCCTGCTGGCCGCCGTGCTGCTGGGTATCGGCCGCGCCGTTGGCGAGACCATGGCGGTACTAATGGCCACCGGTCACTCCATCCGCATTCCCCATAGTGTGCTCGAGCCGGTGCGCACCCTGACCGCGACCATTGCGGCGGAACTGGGGGAGGCGCCGGTCCATTCGGAGCATTACCAGGTCCTTTTCATCATCGGAATCCTCCTCTTTACCATCACATTTGCCATCAATCTTGGCGCGGATCTGATCGTGCGCGGCATTCGCAGGAAATCATAACCGGGATCGGCCATGTTCGAAGCCACAGAACATACCCGGCGCATGCAGCGGCGGGAAGGGATCATCAAGTATCTGCTCTCGGCGATGACGCTGCTGATCGTCCTGCCGCTGGTGCTGATCGTCCTGTTCCTCCTGTACAAGGCAGCACCGGTGCTTTCTCTCGATTTTCTCCTCGAGAATCCGATTCATGGCATGCGCGCCGGTGGCGTCTGGGCACCGTTGCTGGGCACCATTTATCTGGTGCTGATCTCGCTGCTGATCGCCACGCCGGTGGGGGTATTTGCGGCGGTCTACCTGAACGAATATGCCGGGGACACCTGGGTGACGCGGGCCGTCAACCTGGCGGTGGTCAATCTGGCCGGGGTGCCCAGCATTGTGCATGCTCTATTCGGCCTCGGCGCCTTTGTGCTTTTCGCCGGCATGGGCCGCTCCATTCTTGCGGCCTCGCTGACCCTGGCGATCATGACCCTCCCGGTGATCATCGCCAGCACCAAGGAGGCCCTCGCCGCGGTCCCGCTTCCGTTCCGGCAGGCATGCTGGAACCTCGGCGCCACCCGCTGGCAAACGATCCGCCATGTGGTGCTGCCCAACTCGATCAGCGGCATCCTCACCGGCATCATTCTGCAGGTCTCACGCGCGGCCGGAGAGACCGCACCGGTGATGTTCACCGGAGCGGTCTTCTTCAAGGCGATCCGGCCCGGCGACCCCTTCGCCTACGGTCTGCTCGATCAATGCATGGCGCTCTCGATGCATCTCTTCACCGTCTCCACCCAGGTTCCGGATGTTCCCGAACCGATCACCTACGGCACCGCGGTGGTGCTGCTGGGCGTGGTGCTGCTCTTCAACGCCCTGGCGATCCTCATCCGCTTCAGGCTGCGGAGCCGGAAAAAATGGTGAATGCGGCGGCCAAAATACGCGTCAAGGACCTGCGCGTCTCCTACGGGACGCAGCAGGCCCTCAAAGGCATCTCGTTCGATATCTTCACGAACGAGATTCTCGCCATCATCGGCCCGGCGCAGTCGGGCAAGACCACCCTGCTGCGCACCATCAACCGCACTCTCGAGTTCACGGCCGGGGCTCATTATAGCGGTTCGGTGAAGGTCGACGAGGTCGAGGTTGGCAAGGTCAAAAACATCTATGAACTGCGGCGCAAGATCGGCATGGTCGCCCCGCTGCCGGTCGGATTACCGCTTACCATCTACGACAATGTCGCCTTTGCGCCGCGCATGGGCGGCATGCGCCATAAAAGCGATATCGATGCGGTCGTCGAACGCTGCCTGCGTCAGGCAGCGCTCTGGGACGAGGTCAAGGACCGGCTCGATACCCTCGGGACCAAGCTTTCCGGCGGGCAGCAGCAGCGCCTGACCATCGCCCGGGCTCTCTCGCACGAGCCGGAGATTCTCTGTCTCGACGAATTCTCGATCGCCATCGATCCGGTCACGACCATGCGCATCGAGGAGGTGCTGCGCGAACTGCGCCGCGAGATGACGATCATTCTCGTCACCAATCTGGTCCAGCAGGCCCGCCGTCTCTCCGACCGGACCCTCTTCCTCTTCGCCGGAGAGGTCGTCGAGCTCGACCGCTCCGAGGTCATCTTTTCCGACCGGCCGGCGCAGCAAAAGACCTACGACTATGTCAACGGGATTTTTGGATGATCGAGCCCGCCTACAGCATCACGACCCGGAATCTCAGTCTCTGGTACGCCGATTTTCAGGCGCTGCGGAATGTGGATTTTACGGTGCGCGCCGGCCTGATCACCGCCCTCATCGGTCCCTCCGGTTGCGGCAAAACCACCCTGCTGCGTTGCTTCAACCGCGTCAATGAGCGCTATGGCACTGTGCGCACCACCGGCGAGATCCGCCTGCTCGGCAAGAATATTTACGATCCCGATATTTCCCTCATTGAGCTGCGCAAGAGCGTGGGGATGGTCTTTCAGCGGCCCAATCCCCTGCCGATCTCCATCTATGAGAACATCGTCTTCGGTCTGCGCCTGCATACCCCGGCGCCGGCGCTCAAACGCTCCCGCCTCGACGAGGCTGTGCAGCAAGCCCTCGCGGATGTCGGTTTATGGGAGAGCCTTAAGGATAAGCTGAAATCACGCGCCACCGGCCTCTCGCTGGACCAGCAGCAAAAACTGTGCATCGCGCGCTTGCTGCCGCTCAAGCCGGAGATCATCCTCATGGATGAGCCTTGCTCCGCCCTGGACGTAGAGGCCACCCGGCACGTGGAGGAGCTGATGCTCGATCTGGCGGGACGTTATACCATTGTTATCGTTACACACAACATGGCCCAGGCCAAACGCGTCAGCCATGAGTGCGCCTTCATGCTGCTCGGGGAGCTGATCGAGCACAGCCGCACCGAGGATCTCTTTATCCGGCCGCTCGACCAGCGCACCGCCGAATACCTCGAAGGCCGCTTTGGATGAGCGCGGCCCGGTGCTGACCGCGCACGTTTTTCCACCCCTCTGCTAACCTCCTCTCTCTCCTTCTCGCCCCCTGGCGGCTTTTCCCCGGCGCCTCGCGCGCGGGTCGCGGCAGTGATAATTCCGCTTGAAACAGTCCGGCGAAATTGGTACTTTATACACTGAATCCGCCACCCCATCCAGGAACTGCTCTTGTTGAAAAATAATGACATACGCGCCGGTCTCGATATAGGATCGGTCTCCGCCAAGCTGGTGCTCATCCTGCCGCCCGGGCCCGCAGAACGGATTGCGGCGGTCTGGCCGGAACTGCAGCCGCACACCGCCGGGGACGGCCTGTCGCTTTGGGTTCTGCAGCGCCCGGTTTTGGGCGAGCCGCTGGCCCTCGCCCATGAGCTTATCGCCCGTCTGCTCGAACAGGCCCCCGCCGGCATGCCACTGCTGCTGCAGGTAACCGGGATCCACGCCCAGCATTTGGCTGGACAACTCCATCTGCCCTTCATCAATGAATTCAAGGCGCTGGCCAACGGGGCGGTCGCCCTCAATCCCGATGCGCACACCATTCTCGAAATCGGCGGCGATGCCTCCCGCTATTTGCAGCTCCGCTGCGATCCGCAGAGCCGCCGTGTCGCCCTGCTCGATTATGCGCGCAACGGCGACTGTGCCGCGGGGACGGGTTCTTTCATCGACCAGCAGGTGGCGCGCATGGGTTTTGCCGTGGCCGAGATCGGCAAGCTGGTGGCGACGGCGGAAACGGCGGCCAACATCGCCGGGCGGTGTTCGGTCTTCGCCAAATCGGATATGGTGCATGCCCAGCAGCGCGGCTATTCGCCGGCGGCGATTCTCAAGGGATTGTGCCGGGCGGTGGTCCGGAATTACCTGGGAACGGTAGTGCGCGGCAAGACCTTATCTGCGCCGGTGATGTTCCTCGGTGGCGTGGCCGCCAATCAGGGGGTCGTTGCGGCCTTGCGCGAAGCGCTCGGCATGGAGGTCGAGGTCCCGGCCCTGCACGCTTTCGCCGCTGCTTTGGGGTGTGCCCGGCTCGATGGCGGCGCGGCGCTGACGCGCGCTCATCTGCGCGCGCTGCAGGATCTGCGGGAGCAGAGTCTGGCGGGCGAGAGCCGCCGCGAGCGCCTCGATCTGGCGCAGGTCCGTTTTGTCCCGGAGACCAAGGCCGGTGCGGTTCCCGGCGAGGAGCCGATCGAGGCCTGGCTTGGCATCGATGTCGGCTCGGTCAGCACCAACCTGGTCCTGCTCGACTGCGACGGCAAGGTTCTCGATGAGATCTATACGCGGACCGAAGGCAAGCCGGTCGAGGTGGTGCGGCGCGAGCTGCAGGGCTGGCGGCCCAAATGGGAGGGGCGCGTCCGGGTGAAGGGAGTCGGCACCACCGGTTCGGGCCGCGAGATTACCGCCGCGCTGGTGGGCGCCGATACGGTCAACGACGAGATCACCGCCCATAAAACCGGAGCCGCCTTTGTCGCCGCGGGGCTGGGGATGCCGCCGGCCGACACGATCTTTGAGATCGGCGGGCAGGATGCCAAGTTTATCGCGATCGAGGCGGGGGTGGTCGTCGATTTCGCCATGAATGAAGCCTGCGCCGCCGGTACCGGCTCGTTTCTCGAAGAGCAGGCGGGCAAACTGGGTCTCTCCATCGTCGATGAATTCGCCGCGCTCGCCCTCCGGGCGGAAAATCCCGCTGCAATGGGGGAGCGCTGCACGGTCTTTATGGAAAAGGATGTATCGGCGCTGCTGCAACAGGGTATGGCCCGCGAGGCGATCGCCGCCGGCCTGGCCTTCGCGGTGGTGCAGAACTATCTCAATCGCGTGGTGCGCGGGCGCCGGATCGGCGAGGTGATCTTTTTCCAGGGCGGCACCGCCTACAACCAGGCGGTGGCCGCGGCCTTCGCCGCCACCCTCGGCAAGACCATTCTGGTGCCGCCGCACTGCGGCGTCATGGGGGCGATCGGCGCGGCGCTCCTCGCCCGCGAAAAAATGCAGGGCGGAGCGGCCAGCCGATTCCACGGATTCGATCTCGAGGCGGTGCAATTTGCGGTCCGCCATTTCAACTGCAACGCCTGCTCCAATCAATGCGACATGCAGGAGGTGCGGGTGAATGGCGAAAAAAGCTACTGGGGCGACAAATGCTCCGAGCGCTACCGCAAGGCGGCGCGGAGCGAGCGCCGCACCGTGATCCCCGACCTTTTCGATCTGCACCGTGATCTGCTGTTGCGGGAGATGGCCGGCCCGGACGGACGCGAAGTTAAGATCGGTGTTCCGCGCACCATGTACTTTTTCGACCGCTTTCCCTTCTGGCACGCCTACTTCGACGCCCTTGGCGCGGAGATCGTCCTCTCCGATCCGACCAACCGCCAGACCATCGCCGGTGGCCGCGCATACTGCATCGCCGAACCCTGTTTTCCCATCCTGGCGGCCCACGGCCATGTCGCCGAGCTGATGAAGCGCGGCGTGGACTATCTCTTTCTCCCCAATGCCATCAACGCCGAGACCGCATTTCCGGAAACCTTTTCCTGGTATTGCCCCTGGGGCCAAACGCTGCCGCTGGTGATCAGGAATACGATTCATCACTCGCCCTGGGCTGAAAAAATCCTTGCGCCGGTGCTCCACTTCCGTGAGGGTGCGCCGCAGGTCGCGCTTGAACTGCAAGGGATGGCCGAGCTGCTCGGCGTCGATGCCGCCCATAACCGCCGCGCTGTTGCCGCCGCCTACGCCGCGCAGGAGGAGTATACGCGCACCATCAAGAGCGCCGGCCGCGAAGCACTGCGTCTTCTGGCTGATTCGCAGCGCGAGGCGGTTATCCTGCTGGGCCGGCCCTACAACGTCATGGATCCGGGTCTTAATCTCAACCTGGCAGGCAAGCTGCGCGATCAGTACTGTATCGATGTCATCCCGATGGATTTCCTCCCCTTCGAGGAGATCGATATCAGCCCGGTGCACGACAACATGTTCTGGAACTATGGGCGGCGCATCCTGCAGGCGGCCACCCTGGCGGGCCGGGCGAAAAACCTCCATGCCATCTACATCACCAATTTCAAATGCGGCCCCGATTCCTATATCAAGCACTGGATCCGCGACGCCCTGGGTGCGCCTTATCTCACTCTGCAGTTTGATGAGCACGGCAACGATGCCGGCATGCTGACGCGCTGCGAAGCCTATTTGCAGAGCAAGGGTTTACTGCGCAGCAGCACGACCGTTTCGGCTGCCGTAGAGGAGCTGAACTGAATGGCCAAAGCAGTGAAAAGTCTGCGGGGCCGGAGGCTGTACATTCCGCTGATGTCGGTCGAAGGGGCGCGCTGCATGTCGGCAGCCTTTCAGTCGATCGGCATCGACGCCTGCCCTGCGCCGGAATGCGATGCGCATGCCATCGATCTCGCCCGCAAATATCTCTCCGGCGATGAATGCCTGCCCGAATCGATCACCCTCGGCAGCTTTCTCCAGGTGGCCGAGGCGCCCGATTTTGATCCGGCCAAAACCGCTTTTCTCATGCCGACCTCCAACGGCCCCTGCCGCTTCGGCCATTATGCGCCGCTGGCGGCTAAAATCTTCGCAGAGCGCGGCCAGGGGGAGGTGCTGATCTTCTCGCCCACCAGCGACGACGGCTACAACAGCATCGGGGAGGGTGCGCAGAGCTTCATCCGCACCGCCTGGCGGGCGGTGATCGCCTCGGACATTCTGCGCAAGATGCTCTATAAAACCCGTCCTTATGAAAAGGAAAAGGGGCTGAGCGACCGTATTTTCGCCGCTGCCCTGGACCGGGTTTGCCAGGCCCTCGCCCTGCCGGAGCTCTCGCATAAAAAAAGGATGCGGGAACTCCTGATCGCCCTGACCGCCGCCCGGGATGCCTTCCGCACCATCCCGCTGCAGCCGCGCGGATCGCGCGTTTTGATCGGCATTGTCGGCGAAATATTTTGCCGCCTCAACGACTACTCCAACCGCCACCTCATCCGGTTGATCGAAAAATACGGCGGCGAGGCCTGGATGTCCGATGTGGCCGAATGGGTCTGGTATACCAATGACGAGGAGGAGAAACGGCTGCTGAAGCAGGGCAAAAAGTATTCCCGCGCCATGTTGATCTGCAAGATCCGGCAGAAGGTGATGCACGATGACGAGGTGCGGATGATGAAGCCCTTCCGGCAGGAGTTCTGGGATTATCCCGAGCCGCGCAGCACGGTGCAGCTGTTGGCTCTCAGCCGACCCTATTTGCCGCGGGAAGGGGCCCACGGCGAGATGGTGATTAGCACCGCCCGCACCGTCTGGTACCACCGCAAGGGGGCGCACGGGGTCATCGATATTTCGCCGTTCACCTGCATGAATGGCATCGTTTGCGAGTCGGTCTACCCGCGCCTGAGCCAGGATCTGGATCAATTTCCGGTTCGGGTGCTCTATTACGATGGTCTGCAAAGCAGCTTTGAAAGCGATGTGGAAATCTTTATCGAGCTGGCACAAAATTATAAAAAGAACCAGGCGGGGGAGGGAGAGAAGGCGTGATGCGGCGAACAGCGGAGGTGCTTTCTTCGGCTGTCATCTGGATCGTCGGATTGGCGGTGGCCGTGCCGGCGCTGCTCTTGATCATCCTCATGGCGGTTTTGTTACCGGTGCGGATCTATAACCGGCCCGGCAGAGCGCTGCTGCGGCTGATCGTCTGGATTTTCGGCGGACGGGTTAAGGCCGAGGGTGTCGAGCAGCTCGATCCGGACAAAACCTATCTGTTCATGCCCAACCATGTCAGTCTTTTCGACATTCCCCTGGTGGGCGGATACATCCCCAACTATGCCCGCGGCGTCGAGGCGGCGGAGCATTTCAGCTGGCCGCTGATCGGCTGGTTTGTGCGCAGCATTGGCAATATTCCGATCGAGCGCGCCAGTATTCATGGCTCGTGGAGCAGCCTGGAGAAAGCGGCGGCGCAGATCCGCGGCGGCAAGTCGATCATTATCATGCCCGAGGGGACGCGCACCCTCACCGGGCGTCTCAGTACCTTTAAAAAGCTGCCCTTCCGCCTGGCCCAGATCGCCGGGGTGGATGTCGTCCCCATCGGTCTCTCCGGCCTCTTCCGTTTCAAGCCGCGCCGGGGATGGCTGGTCCATCCGGGTCCGATCAAGATCAGGATCGGTGCGCCCATCGCCTATCATGAGTTCAAGGATATGGAACTGCAGGAGTTGAGCGATCTGGTGCGCACGCGCATCGAAAGCCTGATCGAATTTCCCTGATTTGCCGGGCAGGCGGCCTCTTCCTGCCGAACGGATACCCCCACTCTTTTCTGGAGATTGACCATGTTTAAAAACCTGCTGCCCAAAGAGCACGCCTTTTTTGATAATTTTTCCGCGCATGCGGCCCTGATTCATAAGGCGTGCCAGGCGCTGTTGCGGCTGACACAGGGTGCTGTGGCGGTGACGGCCGGTATTCAGCAGATCAAGGATCTTGAGCATGACGCTGATGCGGTCACGCATGAATGCATCGATGCCTTGCACCGCACCTTTATCACCCCGGTCGATCGGCCCGATATCCACCGCCTGATCAGAACCATGGACGATGTCCTCGACTGCATCGATGCCGCCGTGATCCGGATGGGGTTGTATGATATCCAGACCATGCGTGAGGAATCGGTGGCCATGGCCGAGATCCTTGTCGCCTGTTCCGTTCAGATCCAGGAAGCGGTCAAAGCCCTGCGCGATCTCAAGAACCGGGAGATGATCAGCAAACAGTGCCGCACCATCCATGAGCTTGAAACCCGCGGTGATGACGTGCAGCGCGCCGCCTTGCGCCGGCTCTTTCAGGAAAACGATGCCGTCGTGATCATCAAATGGAAGGATGTCTTCGAACGGCTGGAAAAGTCCATCGACCGCGCGGATGACGTCGCCAATATCATCGAGGGGATCGTCATTTCGGCCAGTTGAGCCGAAATCCGGAATTTAGCGAGAGAAATGAGATGAATTCAACCTGGATTGTTGTCGTCCTGACCGTGGCTGTGGCACTTATTTTTGATGTCATCAACGGTTTTCACGATTCTGCCAATTCCATTGCCACAGTCGTCTCCACGCGGGTGCTTTCTCCGCGGATTGCGGTGGTGTGGGCGGCTTTTTTCAATTTTATTGCCATGTTCATCTTTATGCCGCGTGTCGCCGATACCATTTCCAAGATCGTGCGGATTCAGCCCGGTGATCCGGCGTTTGTCTATGTCGTTCTCTCCGGTCTGGCCGGGGCCATTCTCTGGGACCTGCTCACCTGGTGGCTGGGCCTGCCCACCAGCTCTTCGCATGCCCTGATCGGGGGCTTCGCCGGGGCGGGTATGGCCTTCAAGGGCACGCAGGTGATCCGCTGGGAAAAGATCTGGGCGACCATTCAATTCATTCCCCTTTCGCCCCTGATCGGCATGGTCATGGGCTTTGCCATCATGATTGGGGTGTACTGGATCTTCCGCAAAACGCGTCCCTACGACGTCGACCGGCTGTTCCGTAAGGGCCAGCTAATCTCCGCGGCGCTCTACTCTCTGGGGCACGGCGGCAACGATGCGCAGAAAACCATGGGCATCATCGTCGCGCTCCTGGTCGCCGCTGGGGTCTTTACAGTGGATACCCGGCTGTCGCTTTTTGATGGGCGCACCTGCTGGATCATCCTCAGTTGCCAGCTGGCTATGGCCATCGGCACCGCGATGGGGGGCTGGCGCATCGTCAAGACGATGGGAATGAAGCTGACGCAGCTCAAGCCGGTGCACGGCTTTTGCGCGGAGACCTCCGGAGCGCTCACGATCTTTTTCGCCACGCACATGGGCATTCCGGTTTCGACCACCCACACCATTGCCGGGGCCATCGTCGGTGTCGGCTCCACTACGCATGCCTCGCGGATCAAATGGGGGGTAGCCATGCGCATTGTCCTTTCCTGGCTGATCACCATCCCCTTCTCGGCGATCGCCGCTGCTCTCTGCTTTTGGTTGATCCAGGCCCTGCATGGTGCCTTTTAACAAAAAAGCCCTGGCAAGTGCACTTGCCAGGGCTGAACGGCGTGTATGGGATCAATCAGAGTTTTTTCACCTGAACCGCCTGCGGCCCCTTCTGTGTCTCTTCCACTTCAAACTCCACCGCATCACCCCCGTTAAGAGAGCGAAAACCATCACCAACGATGCCTGAAAAGTGGACGAAGATATCACCGCCTGAGTCACGCGTGATGAATCCATATCCCTTCGAGGTATTGAACCACTTCACTGTTCCACGTTCCATAACGAGAGCCCTTTCTGAGTATATGTGTACATGGAGCGTACACCCTTAGCGGCCTACTTGTTGCTGGTGCGGAGATGGTCCGTGCAGCAAATGGTACCAGGGAAACCCACGGTGTATATGCGCTATGTTATGAATTTATAGTAAAAGTTCGCAAAATGCAAGTATTTTAAACAATTTTCCCCGTACTTGGGGGGCGGAAAAACCATGAGTATCGATTTTACTTGCATTTTTATGAAGAATTGTGTATTTTTTAGTAGATATCAAAATGATATCATAAAAATACAAAGGAGTGTCGTATGCTAAGCGAGCAGAAATCGACCCAGTTCAACGGCTGGATCGCCCTGGTTTTCATTCTCGCCGCCATAGGCTTGACCATTTGGCAGTTCATCGCATCGGTGCAGGCGCAGGTCCATCAGAGCGGCTTTCCGGTCGCTATCATTGTCTGGTGCCTCCTGCTCGGGTTGGAGGGCTTTCTCATCCATGGCTTTTTCACCCTCGAACCCAATGAAGCGGCGGTTCTGCTGCTGCTCGGCAAATATGTGGGCACGGAAAAGACCAGCGGCTTTCGCTATGCCAATCCGCTCTATACCCGCAAATATCTGTCCCTGCGGGTGCGCAATTTCGACGGGGAGATCCTCAAGGTCAACGACAACCGCGGCAATCCCATCGAGATTTCGACGATCGTGGTCTGGCGCATCGATGACACGGCACAGGCGCTTTTTGAGGTACAGCACTACGAAGAGTATGTGCGGATGCAATCGGAGTCGGCCTTGCGCCATCTGGCGACACAGTATCCCTACGACAGCCATGAGGCGGGCGAGGTGAGCCTCCGCGCCTCTCTGGACGAGATCTCGGATGCGTTGGGCAAGGAGATCCAGGCGCGAGTGAACAAGGCGGGCGTGATCATCGAAGAGGCGCGGATCAACCATCTGGCCTATGCGCCCGAGATTGCGTCGGCGATGCTGCAGCGCCAGCAGGCCGAGGCGATCATTGCGGCGCGGCAAAAGATCGTCGATGGTGCCGTCGGCATGGTACAGATGGCGCTCGATCGGCTGAAGGGGGAGGGCGTGCTGACCCTGGACGAGGAGCGCAAGGCCAATATGGTGAGCAATCTGATGGTGGTGCTGTGCGCGGAACGGGCGGCCACGCCGGTGTTGAATACCGGCACCCTCTATTAAGGCTGCTGCGGCATGGCAGAAAAAAAATCCATACTGCTGCGCATCGATCCGCGGCTCTGGGAGGAATTGCAGCGCTGGGCCGATGATGAGTTGCGCAGTCTGAATGGGCAGATGGAGTGGATCCTGCGGGAGGCCGTGCGCCGGCATAGGCGCCGGACAGCGGACGCGTCAGAGGAGAGTGACAACACCGATGCCGGAGAGGGCCTATGAGCGAATCCTGGCGCGTGGAGAGACCGGTGGTGGGCATTGCCGGCGCCGGGCCGGCGGGCATGATGGCGGCCCTGCAGGCGGCTCAGGCCGGGGCACGGGTGCTGCTGTTCGAGGGCAATCCAGGGGTTGGACGCAAGCTGGCGGTCACCGGCAGCGGTCGCTGCAATATCACCAACAGCCGGATCGATCCTGAGCGTTATGCCTGCGATGCGCCCGGTTTTATGGCCCGGGTTCTGGCGGCTTTTGGCCATGCCGATCTGGTGGCGTTTCTGGCGGGGATGGCGGTGCCGGTGGTGGCGCTGGAGGACGGCTGGTGTTATCCGCGGTCCGGGTCCGCGGCTGCGGTGGTGGAGGCCTTTGCCATCGCCCTGGAGCTGGCCGGCATCGAGCTGCATTGCAGCGAGAAGGTGCGCAATTTTGCGCCCCGCAGCGAAGGCTGGGTGCTGCAGGCGGGCGGGGAGTACCGGCTCGACCGGTTGATCGTTGCCGCCGGGGGGGCGGCGCAGCCGAATCTGGGATCCCGCGGTGAACTTTTTGCGCCGCTCGGCCGGCTCGGCCATACGCGGCGTCCGGACCGGCCCGCCCTGGCGCCGGTTGCCGCCGATATGCGCCGCCTGCACAAGCTGCAGGGGGTACGGATGGATATCGGCTTGCAGCTCTGTCATCGCAGCGACGTGCTGGCGGAGAGCGCCGGCAATGCTATTTTCACTCAATGGGGGCTCAACGGTCCTGCCGCGATGGATCTGAGCCATCTCATCAGCGCGCGGCCGGGGGCGGCGCTCGAGCTGCTCGTGCATTTCATGCCGGGAGCAGAAGCGCTGCTCGAGGCGCAGTTGCGGGCCTTTGCCGGCACGCCGTGGCCACTGACGGCGGTTCTTTCTGGGCTGCTGCCGCCCAAGGTGGCGCGTTTTCTCGTGCAGAGTGCCGGGTTGGCCGCCGGGCTGCGCATGCACGAGTTCACTGCCGCGGCCCACACGGCGTTGTGGCGGCAGGCGACGCAGACCCGTCTGGAGGTACAGGGAACGCGGGACCTCCATTTTGCCCAGGTCTCCGCCGGGGGGGTGCCGGCTGTCGAGGTTGTGGCGGAAACCATGGCCTCCCGCAAAGCCGGCGGGCTCTTCCTCGCCGGGGAGGTCCTCGATGTCGTCGGTCCCTGCGGCGGCTATAATTTGCAGTTTGCCTTCAGCAGCGGCGCTCTGGCCGGCCGGGCGGCCGCGGTCTAGGCCGGTTGCGCCGCGAGTGCGGCCAGCGCTGTTTCATCGAGGCGATAGACCGTCCATTCCTCCATGGGTTTTGCTCCCATCCGCAGATAAAAATCGATGGCCGGGCGATTCCAGTCCAGCACCGACCACTCCATCCGGCCGCAGCCTTTTTCCCCCGCGATCCTGACCAATTCCATAAAGAGCGCCTTGCCGTAGCCGCTGCTGCGTTCCTCAGGCCGGACAAAGAGGTCCTCGAGATAGAGGCTCGGCTTGCCGGTAAAGGTGGAGTAGGTGAAAAAATAGAGGGCGAAGCCGACCGGGTCGGGTTTGCCCGGCACTTCGCAGAGGAGGGCGCGGAAGTAGGGATCCGGCCCGAATCCGTTCTTGAGGAGGGCCGCTTCGGTGTTGACCACCGCGTGCGCAAGCTTTTCATAGGCGGCAATGCCCCGGATCAACTCCAGCAAGGCCGGAGCGTCCGCGGCGGTGGCGGGACGGATGGCACAGGGATTGGGGTTTGACATGGTCGTTTCTCCACGGCGCAAAGGGTGGAAAAAAAGAAGGCTCCGGTCCTGGATGCGACCGGAGCCTGGGGCTCATTATCCGTTTTGCAGCACCGGCGGATCTAGACGAAGATCTCGTAGCCGGTTTCTTTTTTCAGTTTTTCGACGATCGAGCTGTTCAGGTCGCGGCGCTTGCTGCGCAGCAGCTGCTGTTCGAGATCGCTCTTGACCTCGTCGAAGGGGCGGGTCTCTTTTTTGCGATCGATGACCTGGAGGATATGGTAGCCGTACTGGGTTTCGATGATATCCGAAAGACCGCCGACCGGCACGGTGAAAGCGGCATCCTCGAAGGGTTTGACCATGTGGCCGCGGGGGAAATTCTCATAGAGTCCGCCGGTTGCTTTGGAGCCCGGGTCCTCGGTGTTTTCCTTGGCCAGCGTGGCGAAATCCTCACCGGCTTTGGCGCGGCTGAGCAGGCCTTCCATCTTTTTCCGGATCTCGGCCTTGGCGGCCTCATCCTTGCCCTGGGTCATGAGCAGGATGTGGCGCACCGAAGCGGTTTTATCCTGGCTGTAGGCCTCTTTGAGGTCGGCATCGGTCACCTTGACATCGGCATAGAGTTTGTCGAAATATTTGCGCATGGTCATTTCGCGCTCGACGTCTTTTTTGACGGTTTCGATGCTGATGCCCTCGCCGCCGAGGCGCTTCAGGAAGGCCTCTTCGCCGCCGTTCTGGGTATAGATGAATTTCAGGGTGCTGTCGACTTCGGTCGGTTTGATGCTGACACCGGCCTGTTTGGCGCCTTCCAGGAGCAGATTGCGCTCACCCATACGTTCGATGTTCACCTTGAGGAAATCGGGCAGGCGTTTGGGATCGAGCGTCTTGATCTGGTCGATATTCTTGCCCATGGCCATCTGCATTTCGGTGAAGAAGGTGCCGGGAGTGATGGTGAAATATTTGCACTTGACCAGGGTTTTATTGGCGTCGGGATCGACCGCGGGATAGGATTTCGCGAGTTCCTTCGCGACATCATAGATAGGCGTGCCCTTCTCCAGCTTCATACCTTTTTGACCACCGCAGCCGCCGGCGAGCAGGGCTCCGGCTAACAGGGTCAGGATGAACATTTTGCGCATGAAGTTCTCCTTCCGCATTCTAGGGTTGGTGGATTATTTTTATAAATTACAGTATACATAATAATTTTTGCAAATCATAGCGATTTATTTTGGCAACCGGAAGGCTGCTCCGTTTCGCTGGCAGGCGCTGCTGCCGGCCGCGGGCGAAACATATTTTGCAAATTTCGAAAAAACTTGGTAAGTTATACACATACCCAGGAAAAGCGGGAGGATGATGGAATCCGGAACAGAATTGATCGTCGTGCGCCACGGTGAGACCGAGTGGAATGCGGACAAGCGCATGCAGGGTCACATGGATGTGCCCTTGAGTGCCACCGGTATTTTGCAGGCGCAGGCGGTAGCGTCGCGCCTGGCCGCCGAGCCGGTCGACAGGATTTACAGCAGTGATCTCAAGCGGGCCTTCAAGACCGCGGAGATCATCCGCGGCGAACGCAAGATGGCGCTGTTCACTGATGTGCGTCTGCGTGAAATCCATATGGGCACCTTTCAGGGGATGACCCAGGGGGAGGCGCAGGAGAAGCACGCCGAGGCCTGGGAGCGGTTTTTTGTCCAGGATGCCGAGTATGCCTTGCCCGGCGGGCAGAGCCGTGCACAGAAGCAGATGGAAATCGCCGAGTTTATGGAGGAGGTCGTGCGCGACAATCCCAACCGGCGGCTGGTGGTGGTCACCCATGGCGGCATTCTCATCGCCATGCTGCGCCATGTTCTCCACCTCCCTCCCAGCCATCATTTCCGGGTGAGCATCAAGAATGCGGGCATCCAGAGATTTCTCTGCCGCAAGGGGAGCTGGTTTCTGGTCACCTGGGGCGAAGTGGACCATCTGGACGGAGCGGAGGCAGGTTTGTGAGAAGCACGAAAATTGTCGCCACGCTGGGGCCCGCCTCGCGGGAACCGGCAGTACTGGAACAGCTCATCGATGCGGGGATGAACGTCGCCCGGATCAATTTTTCCCACGGCACCTATGCGGAGCATGCGGCGTTGATCGCCGATGTCCGGCGCGTCGCGGCGATGAAGGAGCAGCCGGTGGCCATTTTGCAGGATCTGCAAGGGCCCAAGATCCGCACCGGCGCGCTCGCCGGCGTGGAGGCGGTCGAGCTGCGGCCCGGCGCGGCCCTGGTCATCACCACGGCGGCGTGCGACGGGGATGCCCGGAGGGTCAGCACCAGCTATGCGGCCTTGCCGGATGATGTGCGGCCGGGCGACCGGGTGCTGCTCTCGGATGGGCTGATGGAGGTGCGTGTGGTCAAGGTGACCGGCCGGGAGGTGATCACCGAGGTGGTGACCGGCGGTATGCTGCGCGCGCACCAGGGGATCAACCTGCCGGGGGTGCCGCTGAGTGCACCGGCCTTGACCGTAAAGGACCGCGAGGATCTCGCCTTTGGCCTGGAGCAGGAGGTCGATCTGGTGACCCTCTCCTTTGTGCGGCATGCCGCGGATATCCGCAAGATCAAGACCGCGATTGCCGCCGCCGGCAAGACCACACCGGTGGTAGCCAAGATCGAGCGCGCCGAGGCCTTTGATGAATTGCCGGAGATCCTCGCTGAGGTCGATGGGGTGATGGTGGCGCGCGGGGATCTGGGTGTGGAGATGCCGCCGGAACAGGTGCCGATCCTGCAGAAGCAGCTGATCGAGGCGGCCAATGCTGCGGGCCGGCCGGTGATCACCGCCACCCAGATGCTAGAATCGATGATCACCAATCCGCGTCCGACGCGCGCCGAGGTCAACGATGTCGCCAATGCCATCATTGACGGCAGCGATGCGGTCATGCTCAGCGGCGAGTCGGCGGTCGGGCGCTATCCGGTCGAGGCGGTGGCGATGATGGCGCGGATCGCGGAGGTGGCGGAGGCGAGCGAGCGCCATGGCGATCTGGGCGCCGACCGGCGCTGGAACATTCCGCAGCCGCGCAGCGCGCCCCAGGCGATTGCGGCTGCGGCGGCGACGATCGTCCAGCAGATCCCGATCGCGGCCATCTGCGTCTTCACCCTGTCGGGCAATACGGCGCGCCTCATCGCGCAGCAGCGCCCGCACACGCCGATCTTTGCCTTCACCCCGGATCAGCGCACCTGGCGGCGGCTGAACCTGGTGTGGGGAGTGATACCGCAGCACATCGAGTTTGTGGCCGACCTGCAAAGCTTGTGGCCGCGGGTGCAGCCGCTCTTGCAGCGCCATCTCGCCGGCCAGACGGGGCAGGTTATTATGGTCGGCGGCCATCCCTTCGGGGCCGGGGTCAGCACCAATTTTATCAAAATTCAGAGCCTGTAAAGGGGCGTGCAGGGGAATCACTTGACTTTTACGAATTAAAACGATACATTAATGACGTAAAATGTTATTTTTTGGGCAGCTTGTTCGTTAAGCTGTCTTTTTTTTAAAGACGGATGACAGCCGGATGGGGCGTAGCCCGGTGCAGGCGGCGAGGAGGAGTGCGTTGCGATTACTGGAATACATGAGCCCAAACTCGATATTTCTCGATCTGGAGGCGGGGGACAAGACCGAAGCCATTTCGGAAATCGTCGAGCATATGGCCAAAGCTCATTTGATACAGAATGCGGAAGAGTTCAAAAAAGAGGTCTACGAACGGGAGCGCCTCGGCAGTACCGGGATCGGCAAAGGGATCGCCATCCCGCATGCGCGCACCCGTGCGGTTAGCCGCCTGATCATTGCCTTCGCGCGGCTCAAACACGGGGTGGATTTCGGTGCAGAGGACGATGATCCGGTGCGGCTGCTCTTTTTGCTGGGCACCCCGGTCGACACCGTGGGCGACTATCTGAAGATCCTCGCCAAGCTTTCCCGGCTGCTGAAAGAGGACACCCTGCGCAAGCAGCTGCTCAAGGCCCATTCCGCACAAGAGGTGCTGGAGCTGCTCGAGAAAGCCGAAGGCCTGACCATCTGACCGCCCGGCAGAATCTTGCGGAAGGGATGATACCTAAAGAGCCGCAGCATGAACCATGCTGCGGCTCTTGTCATTTCAGGCCAGCGGCGGCGGGGCAGAGGCGGGATCAGCGGCTCTTTTCCGTCCAGATCCGGGCGAGATGGATGATCACCTCCACGGCCTTTTCCATGTCCTGGATGGAGATCCACTCCTGGCGGGAATGAAAATTGTGCCCGCCGGTGAAGATATTGGGTGTGAGGAGCCCCTGGTAGGAGAGGCGTGATCCGTCGGTGCCGCCGCGGATGATGTTGCGGACGGGGGTGACCTCGGTACGGCGCACGGCCTCGAGCGCGTACTCCACCACATGGGGCTTTTTCTCGATTTCATACTTCATATTGCGGTAGGACTCATCCACCTTGAAGGTCATCTGCGCTTTGGGGTAGCTCGTCATGACCTGTTCCGCCCATTGTTGCAGACGGGCTTCCTTCTCCTGCAGGCCTTCGACGGTGAAATCGCGAATGAGGAACTTGAGGGTGGCTTCTTCGACGCCGCCATGGATGTGATGGGGATGGATATACCCCTCCCGGCCTGACGTGGTTTCCGGGGAGAGGGCATCGGCGGGCAATTGATCGATGATCCGCGCGGCGATCTTGATGGCGTTGACGAGCTTGCCTTTGGCGTAGCCGGGGTGGAGATTGACCCCGGCGATGGTGATGGTCACGCTGTCGGCGCAAAAGGTTTCATCCTCGACCTCGCCGAGGGATTCGCCGTCGATGGTATAGGCAAAATCAGCGCCGAAAGCGGCAACATCGAAATGCTCTGTGCCGCGGCCCACCTCTTCGTCCGGGGTGATGGCGATGCGCAGCATGCCGTGCGGAATCTCCGGATGGCGGCGGAGATGGTCCACAGCGGTGAGGATCTCGGCGATGCCCGCCTTGTTGTCGGCACCGAGCAGGGTGCTGCCATCGGAGGTGATGATGTCATGACCGATCTGGCGGGCGAGTTCCGGCGTCTCCGCGGCGCGGATGACGATGCCGGCGGGCAGGGTGATATCGCCGCCGCGGTAGTTGTGGTGGATGATCGCCTTGACGCCGGCGCCGCTTACTTCAGGCGAGGTGTCCATGTGGGCGATCAGGCCGATGACCGGCACCGGATGATCCACATTGGCGGGGAGGGTGGCGGTCACATAGCCCCACGCATCGATTGCGGCATCTTTCAACCCCATCTCCAGCAGTTCCCGGACCAATTGCTGGCCGAGGATCTTTTGTTTTTCCGTGCTCGGATAGCTGGCGGACTCTTCCGAAGACTGGGTATCAAAGGTGGTGTAGCGCAGAAAGCGCTCGGCACAGCGCTCCTCATTTGTGTTCATAGGATCAAGACTCCATGCAAAAAGTGGCCCTTCCGCGGGCGGGCGTCTGGGCCGGTTTGCGCATAAGCCGCGGCGAACCGGTTCAGCGCAAAACAAGTCTTGCTAGTTCGCGCCCGATCCCGTAAATTGAACTCTCTGGTTTAATATACTAAAAGGAAACGAGATGACAAGAAGAATTTTCCTCGCTCTTGTCGCCCTGATGGTGCTTTTAGGGTGCGGGAAAAAGCAGGATAAGCCGCGCCAGCAGGCCCCGCTCGCAGCGGTGGGCGATCGCACGGACAACGGCGGCATGCTGCGATTCACCGTCGAGGGCAAGACGATGCACGACCGTTTTGTCGTCGCCCAGTTCACGCCGCGCGGGGATCTTTTCCCCGAGGATAATTTGCAGATCTATAATTATGATATCCAGTCCGACAAATACCCGCGTCTGCTGCTCAGCATCAACAGCCGGGAGAGCGATCTTCGCCGCTGGCAGGACCAGAGCTTGCCGGCGGAACTCGTCGCCTTTACGGTGTCGGCGCAAAGCCCGCCGCTTACTGCACGAGGCGAGGTCCGCATCACTCGCGTTGCGGATCCCTTTATCGAGGGGCAGTTTCGCGCGGAGCTGCTCCAAGAGGAGAGCGGCAAAAGTTACGAAATCCGCGGCGAATTCAAGGCGGTGCTGCGCCTGAACGTGTAGGCCGTTGCGGCGCCGCCGCGGCACAGCGCGCTGAGCCGGCAGGGGCCGAGAGAGAGCGGAAAGAGACAGGAATCAAGGTGCAGGATAAGGATTGGGTTGAGCGGCTGGCGGCCCGGGATGAAGCGGCGTTTCGTGAGCTGTATGAAGCGCATGCGGACCGCATCTACCGGCTGTGTCTGCGGATGCTGCAGAACCGGCAGGAGGCGGAGGATGCCGCCCAGGAGATTTTCCTCAGGATTCTTGCGGCCCTGCCCCAATTTCGCGCGGATGCCCAGCTCTCCTCATGGATCTACCGGATCACTCTGAACTATTGCCTCAATCTGCAGCGGCAGCGCAAGGTGAAGCGCTGGCTCTCGCTTGAATGGCTTGAATTGCAGCCCGAGGCCGCCCACCCGGATGAGGGCGCGGAGCGCCGGATTGAGCGTGAAGAGGAGTCCGCGCTGCTGACGGCGGCGATCAACCGCCTGCCCGAACGGCAGCGCACCGCCCTGATCCTCTTCCGCTTTGAGGAGAAAAGCTACCAGGAGATCGCCGCGATTCTCGGGTGTTCGCTAACCGCGGTGGAGAGCCGGATCTTTCAAGCCAAAAAAAATCTCGGAAAATTGCTGGCAAAGGCGCTGAAGGATACAAGTTTTGCATGAGACAGGTGTCTAACAGGATAGAGGCCAGGATGCGACACAGGACAATCCAGAATATGCTGCTCCTCTTTCGCGAGGGGCGGCTGGAGGCGGAGCGGCACCGGCAGGTGGCGGAGCATATTGAGCAGTGCGCGCCATGCCGCGTGCTGGCGGAGCGGCTCGGCCGGATCTACGGAGCGCCCGCCACAGATCGTGCGGTCACCGCTCCCGCCGCGCTCTATCCGCGGGTGCGCGCCCGCTGGCAATCGCAGCCGGCCGGAATCCCGGCGTCGGCGCACATCCGCTCCGCATGGAGCACCGCCCTGATGCCGCTGGGGCCGGGCCGTTCCCTGGCCGCAGCTGTCCTGCTGCTGGCGGCGATCGGCGCCGGTTTGATTCTCGGCGCCCTCCCGAACGAAGCGCCGGCCGTGGTCGATCAGAACCAACCCTGGAAAGAAGTGTTTTATACCGACATGCTGCAGGCGGACAATACCCACTCCTATTATCAGGTTGTGGAAGATCTGTACAAGCCGGCCGCGGCGGAGGAGAAATGAAGAAACGCTGGTTTTTGGCGGCACTGCTCCTGCTCACAGTCGTGAACCTCGCGGCTTTTTCTTCGCTCGCCTGGCGGCGTTGGTGTGCGCACTGCAGCAGCAAGGCCTGCTGCCCGGTTGCCACGGCCGGGATACTGAGCCAAGAGCTCGATCTCTCCCCGGAGCAGACCGCCGCGGTGGAGAGCTTGCATTCCCGCTTCTCTGCCGATGCCCGGATCCTCTCGGAGAGACTGGAGCAGGAGCAAGTCGTGCTGACGCAAGAGCTGATGAAGGAGCAACCGGACAGTGCGGTCATTTCGTTGGTGCTGCGGCGGATCAGCGACCGCCAGTATGGCCTCTCCCGGGCCTCGGTCGATCATCTCCTGGCGCAAAAAAAGCTACTCAGCCCCGGGCAGCAGCAAAAGCTGTTCGGTATGGTGCTCCATTCCTGCGCAATGAATTCATCCCAATGCATCCATCCATCCACAAATCAACCCTAAACAAGGAGAACCATCCATGAAAAAGCTGGTCATTTTTGTCGCCCTGCTGTTCGTTTGTGCTCTGGCGGCCGGCGCCCTGTATGCCGTGACCGTCACCGATGACAAGGCCAAATCCACCACCACGGTCCAGAAGGACGATTGCTGCAAGAAGGGGCAGGCTGAGTGCAAGGACTCGGCAGCCGGCCAGAAAGAGTGCTGCAAGGAAAAGAAGGAAGGCTGCGAGAAGAAGGAAGGCTGCTGCCCGGCGAGCAAGGACAAGCCTTCATGCGCTCCCAAGGAAGGCGCCTGTCCGCACAGCTGCCCGGCCAAGCCGGAATGCGAAAAGAAGTAATCCGGTTGTTCTCCGGAAAAGGGAAGGCTGCAAGGCTTTCCCTTTTTTTTTGCAGAATCGTGTTGCATCGGCGGCTGTTTCTTGATACATTACGCCAGCGCCGGTCCCCTCAGGGAGTGTTCATGATCAGAAAATTGAGTTTTGCAGAGCTGGATGAACGGCGGCGGTTGCGGGAGCACGGCGAGCGGCCGCACACCCCCGCTGCCGTGGTGCTCCTGGATGATATCCGCAGTCTTCACAATGTCGGAGCGATTTTCCGAACCGCTGATGGCGCCGGTTTCGGCCATCTCTATCTCTGCGGCATCACCGGCACGCCGCCGCGCAATGAGATCCGCAAGACCAGCCTCGGCGCGGAGGAGAGCGTGCCGTGGAGCTATCATGCGGATCCCCTGCCGCTGGCCCGGCAGCTCAAGGCGGAGGGTTATCAGCTCGTCGTCCTCGAACAGACCAATGCCAGCACCGATTTTACCGCGGCGCCCTGGCGTTTCCCCCTGTGCCTGATCATCGGCCACGAGTACACCGGCGTGCGCGAGGCGCTGGTGGAACTGGCGGATCTGGCGGTGGAGATCCCGATGGACGGGAGCAAGCATTCGCTCAACGTGTCAGTGGCTTTTGGCATTGCCGCTTATGAAATCGCCCGTCACCGGGATGATATCCGCAAAGGATGATGTTTAAGTTGCCGTGACCGCTGCACCACACCGCGATGCGCCATCCGGGCTGCGGCAGGCCAAGCGAACAGGAGGAAGGCAGCGATGGGCAAGACTTTAAAGGAATGGTTTGAGGCACTGGGGCCCTTTGGCAAGCGGGGAATCATCTATACACTGGCTGGTCTGGCGGGGCTGATCGCCCACATGGTACGCGGGGGCATGCAGCAGCCGTTTGGCATCGTGATCTGGCTCCTGATCACCGGCATCGGGCTTTATTATCTCTTCGTGCTGGCCGGCCGTCGTTCGTGAGCGTATTCTTTATTTCAGGAGAAGCCGATGAGCAATTTTGCGATTGATTTGCAGGGCAAGGTAGCGCTGGTGACCGGGGGATCGCGCGGCATTGGCCGGGCCATCGCCCTGCGGCTTGCCGAAGCCGGTGCCGATGTGGCGATCAACTATTTGCGGCAGCGTACCGCTGCCGATGAGACGGTGGCGCTGGTGGAAAAACGGGGGCGGCGCGCCCTGGCCATCCGGGCCAATGTGGGGGAGGTAGAAAACATCCCGGTGATGATCCAGGAGATCAAGGACAAATTCGGGCGGCTGGATATTCTCGTCAGCAACGCTGCCTCGGGGGTACTCAAGCCGGCGCTCGAGCTCAATGAGCACCACTGGCACTGGACGATGGACATCAATGCCGGCACTCTGCTGCCCCTGACCCAATTCAGCCTGCCGTTGATGGAGGCGCAGGGCGGTCACATCATCGCGGTTTCGAGCCTGGGCTCGGTGCGTGCCATTCCCAATTATGCCGCGGTCGGGGCCTCCAAGGCGGCGCTCGAGTCGCTCATCCGCCATCTGGCGGTCGAGCTCGCCGCGCGCAACATTCATGTCAATGCGGTCTCCGCCGGGGTGGTGGACACCGATGCGCTGAAGCATTTTCCGAATCGCGAGCAGCTCCTTGAGACCAGCCGGCAGAAAACCCCCTCTGGGCGGCTGACCACACCCGAGGATGTGGCGGATGTCGTGCTGCTGCTCTGTTCGCCGCTGGCGCAGCAGATCCACGGACAGACCATCGTCGTCGACGGCGGCTACGCGATCACCGGCTGAAGCCGCATCCCGCTGTAAAAGAAAAGGCGCGCCCTTCGCAGTCGAAGGGCGCGCCTTTTTGTGTTCAGGGCGGCGGCAGCGGTTTGCCTGAGGGCCTGCAGCAGCAGCCGAGCGGAAGCAGCCAGGCCAGCGGCAGCGGCCACGCTCTTGCCGCGGCGGGCGGGCTATGCCTGAAACCAGGAGATCAGGCCGGTATCGAAGGGTGTGGCCATCTCGCTGTGACTCGGCATGACGCGGACCGAAAATCCATGCTGTCCGGTTTTCTCGCAGGGGATGATCGCCTCGAAACGGTAGAGGTTCTTTTTCACCTGCTCGGTCTGCTGCATCACCATGCTCTGGCCATCGATGATCTCGTCATCCGAGTCGAGCGGGCCGAAATAGGCCTCGACGCGGAGTTCTTCCGGCTTGAGGCCGTCCGCGTCGACGGTGGCCGTGATGCGCATCTGGCCACCGACGCGTACCTCATCGCCCTCCTCCGATTCAACCACCGTGACCTGCACCTTGGGCCACTGGCTCTGCACGCGCACCTTCCAGGCCGCCAGTTCCCGGGCCAGCTCCAGCTTGTTGCGGCTGAGTTTTTGCCAGCGCAGCTCGGCGGGCAGATAATATTGTTCGAAATAGTCGCGCACCATGCGGTTGGTATTGAAGACCGGGCTGAGCACCTGGATGCTGCTCTTCATCATCGCGATCCATTCGCGCGGCAGGTTGTTGCTGCTGCGCTGGTAGAAGAGCGGCACGACCTCCTGTTCCAGCAGGGAGTAGAGCGATTCCACCTCGTAGAGATCCTGTTCCTCGGCGTTTTCGAATTCCTCGCCGCGGCCGATGGCCCAGCCGACGTTTTTGGTATAGGCTTCATCCCACCAGCCGTCGAGGATGCTGACATTGAGGGCGCCGTTTAGGCTGGCCTTCATGCCGCTGGTGCCGCTGGCTTCGCGCGGCCGGATCGGGGTATTGAGCCAGACATCGACGCCGCGCACCATACTGGCTGCGACCTCCATGTCGTAATCCTCGATGAAAACGATGCTGCTGTGGAACTCCTCCTTGCGGATGATATTGACGATGTCGCGAATAATGCCTTTGCCGATGTTGTCGCGGGGGTGGGCCTTGCCGGCGAAGATGAACTGGACCGGGCGTTCCTTGTTGTTGAGGATGGTCTTGAGGCGGTCGAGATCCTGAAAGATCAGTTTGGCGCGTTTGTAGGAGGCGAAGCGGCGGGCGAAGCCGATGGTCAGGGCTTCGGGATCGAGCACTTCGTCGGCCTTGGCGATGTCCTCGGGACGGGCCTCGGCTTTTTCCAGCTGGGTGCGCAGGCGTTTGCGGGTGAAGGCAACCAGGCGTTCGCGGCGGCGTTCGTGGGTGCGCCAGAGTTCTTCATCGGGAATCTGCTGGATGCGGTCCCAGACCGAGTCTTCGGCAGCGATACTGGACCAGCGCGGGCCGAGGTAGCGCTGGAAGAGTTCGGCCATATCTTCGGAGATCCAGGTCGGCAAATGGACGCCGTTGGTGACGTGGCCGATGGGCACTTCATTTTCGGGAATTTCCGGCCAGAGGTAATGCCACATCTTGCGGGCCACCTCGCCGTGCAATTTACTGACACCGTTGCAGACGCCGGACATGGTGATGGCAAAGATGGCCATGTTGAATTTGCCGTCGCTCTGGGGCAGGCCGATACCGCCGAGGTGGTGAAACTGATCGGCGGAGATCTGCAGGGAGCCGAAATAGTTGCCGATATAGCGGTCGATCAGGCCGAGATCGAACTCGTCGATGCCGGCGGGCACGGGCGTATGGCTGGTGAAAATGGTGCTGTTGCGGTTGGCTTCCTGAGCCTCCTGGAAGGAGAGACCCGACTCCTGCATCAGGAGGTGGACGCGTTCGAGGGCCATGAAGGCGGAGTGCCCTTCGTTCATGTGGCAGATATCCGGACGCAAGCCGAGGCGTTCGAGGGCGCGGATGCCGCCGATGCCGAGGACGATTTCCTGTTTGATGCGCATCTCTTCCTCGCCGCCATAGAGCGAGTCGGTGATGTCCTGGTCTTCCTGGCTGTTTTCCGGCACATTGGTATCGAGGAGGTAGAGGGGTACGCGGCCGACCTGGGCGCACCAGATGCGGACGTGGACCGGGCGCTGCAGGATCTCGACGGTGATGGTGACCGGTTTGCCGTTGGGGTCGCATTCCAGCTTGATCGGCATGTTATAAAAGTCATTTTCCGGATAATTTTCCTGCTGCCAGCCATCCTTGGAGAGGTACTGATGGAAGTAGCCTTTTTGGTAGAGCAGGCCGACGCCGACCAAGGGGATGCCCAGGTCGCTGGCGGATTTGAGGTGATCCGCCGAGAGGACGCCGAGACCGCCGGAGTAGAGGGGCAGGCCTTCGTTGAGGCCGTATTCCATGGAAAAGTAGGCGATGCGAAAGTTTTTCTGCTGCGGGTAATTTTTCTGGAACCAGGATTTTTGCGAGAGGTAGTTTTCGAGGGCGGCGCGGGTGCGCTGCAGATGCGAGAGGTAGCCATCGTCCTTGGCGCGGGCCTCGAGGCGGGCCTGATCTATGCTGCCGAGCAGGCGCACCGGATTATGTCCGGAGCTTTCCCACAGTTCGCGGTCGAGGCGGCGGAAGAGGTTGCGGAGATCGTGATCCCAGGTCCAATAGAGATTATAGGCGAGGTCGCGCAGGGCGGAGAGTTCTACGGGCAGGGAGGGAACCACTTTATACTTGTGGATCGAGACGGCCATGGGAGTTCCTCTAGTGCGTGAAGGAAAAAAATATTTCATATAAAATAGTGAAAAAAGCGCTTCCAATCAAGTAAAAATGCACCCCGGCGCAGCGATGAGCGGGGTTGGGGTGCCTGCGGGCTGGCACGACAGTTGCAAAAGAGGTGGCGGAGTGGATGCAGATGTGGTTGCGCAGCGGCGCGGCATCCGCTCCCGGCAACAACAAGCAAGGTAAAGATTCATAATAACAAGGATTAACGGGATACGGGTCGCCGGGTGAATGAAGAGATTCAGCAGCAGGGATCAGGTGGTGAAGCACCCGTGATGTATTGCCCTGAGTTAGCGTATCAGAGAGAGACAGTTCGCGCATCCTGGCATGGTACGGCACCCTGGTTTGGCACCCCGCTCCTCACTCTCGCAAGTAGGACTTTTTTGCAAGTTACAACTTTCAATGTACGGAGGAAGTGATGAATTCTTCATCTCAGCATCCCATCCTGCTGGTAGTCCTGGCGCTTCTCATCCTGACGTCGACGCTGCTGGCTGCGACGGGCGACACCCTGTCGGTGGGCAACAGTGCGGGGCTGCCCGGCATGAGCGGCTATACGATTCCCGTCAACTTGCGCAATGTCACGACGCTGAAGGGGCTACTCTTCAAGATCAAGGATGTTCCTGATTCCCTGGTCGTCACCAACGTCGCCGCAACCGGCCGGGCCTCCGGATTCCGCAGTGAATGGACCGTGGTGGGCGGGACGGTCAAGATTCTGATGTTCCCGACCAACACCTCCACCCCGCTGTTGACGGCCGGCAATGGCACGATCGCCAACCTGACGGTTTCGGTCAATGCGGCGGCGGTGCGCGGCACCAAGGCGACGGTGACCCCGGACAGTGTCAAGGCGGCCAACAACACACAGCAAGCCGCGACCGTCTACGTCAAGAGCGGATATTTCTGGTACGGCATCAAGGGCGATATCAAGGCGGACGGTCTGGTCAATCTCTTCGATGTGCTGCGCCTGATCGACATCGTTCTGGGCCGCACCCCATCGGCGACTGAATATGAAAAGTGGTCGAGCGATCTGAACAATGACGGCGTGATCGATGTCGCTGACATCACCTCGCTGATCGATCTTGCGGTCGCTGCCACGCCCAGAATCGAAGCGGCGGATGCTCCGGCCGACTATTCCGGCCATGCGGAGCTGGCCATCTCCGCGCTGCCCAAGGATGTTACCGGTTTGGTCTCTGTGCCGGTGCAGATCAAAGCCACCGCGCCGGTCAGTGGTCTGCAGTTCTCCTTCAAGCTGGATTCACGCCGGTTCCTCGTCGCCCAACCGCGGGTGACCGAGCTCAGCCGCAACATGAGCGTCGCGATCCAGCCGCAGGGCGATGAAGTGGGCGTCATGTTGTACAGCCTCACCGGCGACCCCTTGCCGCTCAATGAGGGCACCGTGCTGCAGATCCCGGTAACCATTGCCGAACCGCTATCGCAGAACGAAGATCTCGAGATCATCGCAGCGCTGGCCGGAACGGTGGGCGGCGGCAAGCTGCAAACCGACTTTGGCAGCAGCCATAGCGTGAGCGCCGCCCCGGAATCGTATGCTCTGATGCAGAATACACCGAATCCTTTCAATATGTCGACCCGGATCACCTACGAAGTGCCCGAACTGCGCCAGGGCACGGCCCCGATCAAGCTGATGGTCTTCAACGCTCAGGGCCAGGAAGTGCGCACTCTGGTGAATGAAAGAAGGAGTGCCGGACGCTACACGGTGAACTGGGACGGCCGCGATGATGCCGGTACTTATGTCTCCTCCGGGGTCTATTTTTACAAACTGACGGCCGGTTCGGTTGTCATCACCAAGAAACTGGCGGTCACGAAGTAACGGGGCCTCTTCGCGAAGGCATCACCCTAATTGAGAGGATTCTGAAATGAAATCTTGCCGGGCGACGGCCCTTTGGGCCAGTATGATCGTGGCAGCGATGATTTCGCCAGGGCTGGCGCAGGTTGTGGACGATTTCAACCGCACCAGCCTGGGGAGCAACTGGACTGCCGATACCGAATATAAAATAGTCAGCAATACCCTGGATAACACGGCGACTACCACCGGCTGGACCTATCTGGCGGTCTACAACGCGGTGACCAATCCCTATCAGGTGCAATTCACCTGGGCGTCCACCGCCGATGCCAGCGGCATCAACGCCGGCGGATTTGCGATGCTGCTGAACAGCGCCTCGATCACGGCCAACGGCATGATGATCTTCCGCCGCGACACCAACCTGGAGATCAATCCCATCGTCAACGGCAATGTCGACCGCACCGTGGTCGTGGCTTCAACCGCCGCCTCCCAGGCCGCGCCGACCAAGGGCAGCATTGTCAAGATCGTCTTCCGCACCGATGCGACCAAGGCCTATTTCGACTATTATGTCAACGGTGTCCTTGATGGCACCCTGAGCTATCTGCGCGCCAGCTACGCGGCCATTCCCGCCACCTACTACGCGGGCGTGTGCCTCTATGGCAACATGAACAACAATATCGATGATTTTACCGTTACCGGGCAGAGCCTGACCCTGACCTCCCCCAACGGCGGGGAATCCTGGCTGGCGGGTTCGACACATGCCATCACCTGGAACTCGAGCGGCTTCACCGGCACCATTGCCCTGGATTACTCCCTCGATGCCGGGGCGACCTGGACAGCCATTACCGGCTCGGCGACCAACTCGGGCACCTATTCCTGGACCCTGCCCGCCACCACCTCGGCCAATGCCCGGGTGCGCGTCCGCGATGCCAGCGACAGCAATCCGCTGGATGCCAGCGACGCCAATTTCACCATCGCGCCGCAAACCGAATCGATCACCCTGCTCACCCCCAACGGCGGAGAGAGTTGGGAGATCAATGCCGCCCGGAACATCACCTGGAGTTCCACTGGCGCGATCGCCAATGTGCGCATTTTCTATTCCGCGGACGCCGGCACCAACTGGAGCCTGGTCGTCACGAGCACGCCGAATGACGGCTCCTACACCTGGACCACGCCGGGCGTGACCACCACCCACGGCCTTATCCGCATCACCGATGCCCTGGATGGCCTGCCGCTCGACGAGAGCAATGCCACCTTTGCGATCCTGACCCTGGCGACGCTCTACGTCCGGGACACCAGCGGGCAGCCCGGCTCGACCGGCAATCAGGTCCTGGTGTGCCTCGATAATATCACACCCATCCGCGGCCTCTCGTTCAAGCTCACCGATTCGCCCGCCTATCTGACGGCGATGAACATCCTGCCGGTGGAGCGCGCTGCCGAGTTTACGGTGACCAAATCGGATAACGGCACCGCGGTGACGATCATGGTGGTGAGCATGACCGGCACTTCGATCCCGCCCGGCAGCGGTCCCATCTGTCAGCTCTCCTATGATGTCTCGGGCACGGCCCCCCTGGGCGAATTCTCCAGCCTCGATTTTAGCAATGTGGTCGTGAGCGATGACAGCAGCCGGGCGGTTCTGCCGGAGCTCATGCCGGGAAAATTCTGGTTTGTCAAGATGGGCGATCTCGACAACGGCGGCACCATTGATCTCCTCGACATCAGCCGCGCCGCCGATATTGTCCTCGGGCGGCCACCGGCCATCAGCGAGAACGAGATCATGAGCGGCGACCTCGATCACGATGGCGACCTCGATCTCTACGATCTCTTGAATATCTGGGAAATCGTCTATTAATGCGCAAGGGGAGAGTGTAGCCGAACGTACCCCTTGGTCAGATGCGTTTGTATTCGAACGTGGGAACGCCTATGAAAAGATGGCAGCTTGTGCTTTGGCTGGTTGTGCTCGGTACCGTTCCTCAGGTCCAGGCACAAACCACCTATACCGATAACTTTAACCGGGCTGCGTTGGGGTCCGACTGGTCGGTCGATGCCTCCTGGTACCAGATCGTCTCGGGCGCGCTCGACAACACCCTGACCGTGGCGAGCTGGGACTATTACGCGGTCTATCTGCCCCTCTTCAATCCGACCGAGGTCTCGTGGACCTGGGCAGCCGGCAGTGACGTGGAGGGCGACAACTCGGGCGGGGCGATCCTGCGCTATGACCTGACCACGAGAAGCGGTTATTTTATTTTGCGCCGCTATGGCGATCTGACCCTCCATCCCATCGTCAATGGCATCATCCAGCGCAATGCCACCACCATCGCCAGTGTCTCTCCGGCGCAGGCCTATCCCAAGGCGGGGGATATCATGAAGGTGGTCATTTCCACCGATGCCAGCGGTCACCACTTCAAACTGTATATCAACAACAAGCTCGATGGCACCCTCACCGATGCCGCCAAGCTCTACGGCAACGGCACGACCCTCTACTGCGGCATCGCCCTCTACGGACAGCGCAACAACAACATTGATGATTTTACCGTCAAGGGGAGCGTCCCGACGACACCCCCCGAAACGATCGCGGTGACCTCTCCCAACGGCGGCGAAATCTGGTATAGCGGGTCCAGCCATGCCGTCACCTGGAGTTCGGCCAACCTGACCAACAATGTCAAGGTCGAGCTCTCCAGCAATGGCGGTTCCTCCTACACCACCCTGGCGACCGTGGCCAACACCGGATCCTACGCCTGGACGCTTCCCGGAACGACCTCGACGACCTGCCGCATCCGGGTTTCTGATGCCACCGACAACGCGCCGCTGGATATCAGCGATGCCAATTTCACCATCGCCACCCCGCCGGATACCGTGACCGTCACGGCTCCCAACGGCGGCGAGGATCTGTATTCGGGGAATGCCTTTACGATCCGCTGGACTTCAACCTTTACGGGGGGCAATGTCAGGATCGAATACTCCACCGATGGCGGCACCACCTTCAGCTCGATCATCGCAACGACGCCCAATTCCGGCAGCTACATCTGGACCGTGCCGGCGGTGAGTTCGGCCTTGGGCCGCATCCGCATCTCGGAGGTCACCGACGGCATCCCCACCGACCAGAGCAATGCCAATTTCACCCTCCACATCACGCCGCCCGACCTGGCGATCGTCCGCCCCAATGGCGGCGACACCTGGCTCTTCGGCGCCGCCCAGGAGATCCAGTGGACCGGCCCGGATTCGACCACCATGCCTTTTGTCAATCTCTATTACTCGCTCGACAACGGCGGCACCTGGGACAGCATCATTTCCGGCACCCGCAACGACGGCGCTTACACCTGGACGGTCCCCAGTGTGCTGACCACGCAGGCGCTGATTCGGGTCGAGGATGCTGCCGATGCGCTCAAGAATGACCAGAGCAACGCGGTCTTTACGATCACCTCGCTGGTGCTGCTGCAGGTCAAGGACAACAGCGGCCAGCCGGGCTCGACCGGCAACAAGGTGGCGATCCATCTCAACAACCAGACCAACATCCGCGGGCTTTCTTTCCGGGTGAACGATTCGCCCAATCTGCTCACGGCGATGACCGTCACGCCGGTCGGACGCGCCGTCAATTTCTCGGTCACCAAGGTCGACAACGGCACCAATGTGATCATCTACCTGGTCTCGATGGCCGGCAGTCTGATCACGGTCGGCAGCGCGCCGATCATCAACATCAGTTATGATGTTTCCGGCAGCGCGCCGGTGGGCGATTATGCCGACCTGACGCTCTCGGATGTGACGGTTGCCGATGCCAACAGCCTCCCGGTGGTGCCGGCGCTGCTCGACGGCAAGTTCTATTTTGTCGTCAAGGGAGATGTCAACCAGGACGGCAACGTCACGACGCTGGATTTGGAACGCGCCATTCAGCTGCTGCTCAAGACGGGTGATCCGATCACCCCCGCCGAGCTTCTCAGCGGCGATATGGATGCGGATGGCGATTTTGATCTGATCGATTTCATGACCATCTGGGAAGTGATCTATTGATCTCCCGGTGGGCTTTTGCAAGGGATGTAAGAGATATGGGAATCAAAGCAGGAACACGACTGGGGTTGGGGCTGCTGCTCGGCCTCGCTCCGCTCGCCATGGCGGCGGATGCGGTGCTGCAGTTGGGCACAGGCAGCGGCAAGGTCGGGACGCAGCACAATGTCGTGCAGCTGGCCATGGCCAATGACACGACGGTCATCGCGCTGCAGCTCGAGGTGGCGGATGTACCCGATTTCATCAAGCCGGATTCCGTGTGGACGACCGATCGTAGCGCCGGTTTTACCGTGGCCTGGAAGGAGGATTCGCTGAGCGTGCTGCACATTCTGCTGCTGAGCATGGACGCCAAATCCTCGATCGCCAGCGGGAGCGGCGCGGTTCTCAATATCAGTTATTCGGTGCAGGCGGGTGCGGACCGCTTCAAGGACCTCGATCTGGTCTTTTATACCGCGCCCAAGGTGGTGGCGCCCGGATCGGTCAAGATCCCGGCGGTGGGGCTGGCGGGCAAGTTTTTCATCGGCAATACCGCGGTGGCCACGCACGCGGAGCTCCAGCCCGGGCGATTCGCCCTGGCGCAAAATTTCCCCAATCCCTTCAATCCGGAGACGCGGCTGGCCTTTGAGCTGCCGGAGCGCGGAGAGGCTGTGCTCGCGGTCTATAATTTGCTGGGACAGCGGATCCGGACGCTGGCCGAGGGAGAATGGACGGCCGGCCTGCATGAAGTGATCTGGGACGGGCTGACCGATGCGGGGGCGCAGGCTGCCGGCGGCGTCTATATCTACCGTCTGCAAGCCGGTGCGCATCAGGAGAGCCGGCGGATGGTGTTAATGCGGTGAGAGCAACGGGACATGGCGCGTTCGCGGGTTTCTTCACGGGTTGACGGCGTGAGGGAACGCGCCTTTTTTTCTGGCCGCGGGAGAGATCCCGCGGCCTTTTTTTATGCGGAGCCGGGGTGGATCATTTCTTCTTGAGGATGGTGTTCCAGCCGTTGCCGCCGCCGAGATTGGGGCGGTAGAGCTTGCTGACCTGGCTGGCCTGTTCGGTGACATAAAAGGCCTCGGGCGAGACCTTCTTGACGAGAGTGAGCACGTCCTCCAACTCCTTGCGCGGAAACACGACAACGAGCATGCTGACGACGCCGTTGAGACCTTCGCCGAGAAAAGTGGTCACCGCATAGCCGGCTGCGCGCAGGATTTCGGCGATCTGGCCGCCATGCTCCGCGCTGATGACCCGGAGTACGGTGTTGCCGAAGGCGATGCGGCGTTCGAGCAGGATCCCGACGACATTGCCAGTGGAGAAGCCGAGCGCATAAAAGATGATGAGAATCGGCTCGGCGGCGACCTCCTGCAGCACCTTGGCGACGACCAGCAGCCAGACACTGACCTCGACAAAGCCGAGGGCGAAGGCGATTCTGGTCCGGCCATGGACGATGCTGATGGTGCGGACCGTGCCCAGCGTGACATCGGTGACACGGGAGAAAAAGACGATGATGCCAGTGATCAGGGTTGTCAAGTCCACGCGCGCTTGTCCTTTCGTCCTGCGGGCGCGCCAGACCGGCGCCGGTTCACAGCGCCGGCCGGAGGCGTCCAGGAAAGCAGGGTTCTACTTCTTGGGCCAGGGGATCTCTTTGTAACGGTCGCCGGTCGAGTTGACGATGGTGCGGTACCACGCCTCCGGATAGAGGGGGTGCTGCACGCCGCCATGTTCATCCCGGAGATTGCCGTCGAGGTACTTCCAGATCAGCTGCTCCCCCAGTTTTTTCCAGCGGGCGACGGTTGCGTCGCCGGAGCGGCAGGAAAACTCGGTCAGATAGTCGCGTGCGAGCAAGGGGGAGTCTTTATAGAGGGCGAGGGCGGCCGCATCGATCTGCGGGACCGCGGCCATGAACTGGCCCTCGAGTTCCCGTTGTGCGGTCTGCACGTCCACGATCATGTCGCTGTAGCGGGAGTAGGTATAGTTGGCGACGAAATTGAAGACCCAGAAGGCCGAGTCCCAGGAGAAGGCGGCGAAGGAGCCGGCACCGGCGCCATAGTTTTTGGGCGCGCGGCTGATGCCGCAGTACATCGGCACATAGACGGTGCAATAGGTGTCATCGACGCCGAACCAGAGGATGCCGCCGATGGGATCGGGCAAACTGCCGCGGGACTGGGCGACGAAAGAGAAGCCGGTCTGCTGGGTCGAGATGGCGCGTTCATGGAAATATTTGGTGCTATCGACCGTCCATTCCATCGGCCGCCAGCGGTAGGGGAGTTTGTACGGGCCGGCGCCGACATCGAGGGTCATGTCAAGGGGGGTGCCCTCATAGTGATCGCGCATCAGTTCCATGACGTCGCGGGCACTCAGCTTTTTATCCGGTCTGATCCACAGCGGCAGGGGCTGGCTGCCCGGCACGCCGCAGGCAAAGTCGCTGGGGAGGTTGAGCGAGGGGGCGGCGCGGCGGAATCCGCTCCAGACGCGGGCTTCGCAGAAGCGCTGGGCGCTGAAATCGAGCGGGGCATAGGCGTCGGCGAAACTGAACTCCTTGTCTGCTCCGGCAAAGTAACCTTTTTCGCGGGCGAAGGTGATGACATCGCGGGCGTAGAGGCAGTTCTGGGGGTCATTGAGGGGAAACTGGCGGATGCGGGCCTGATTGGCGTGGCCGCAGATATAGCCATCGGGGACCCGACGCGCCACCCAGAGGGCCCCGTTGCCGCCCTCGCCCTTGCCGATCATCTCCATGATCCAGACCTCGTGCGGGTCGGAGATGGAGAAGGATTCGCCCTCGCTGCAATAGCCGTACTCGGCGGCGAGGCTGGTCATAACCTGGATGGCTTCGCGGGCGGTTTTGGCGCGCTGCAGTGCGAGATACATCAGACTGCCATAGTCGACATGGCCCTTGGGATCGTGCAGTTCGCCGCGGCCGCCGAAGGTGGTTTCGCCGATGGCGAGCTGATGTTCGTTCATGTTGCCGACGACGGCATAGGTCTCCGCCACCTGCTTGATCTGGCCGAGGTAGGTGCCGCTGTCCCAGTCATAGACGGCGATCAGGGTGCCGGGGATATGTTTGCCGGCGGGCAGGTAGAGCAGCTCGCCATAGAGGGTGTGGGAATCGGCGGAATAGGTGATCATGGTGGAGCTGTCGGTTGAAGCGCCGCGGGTGATGAGAAAATTGGTGCAGGCATCCGCCGCGGCAGTGGAGAGCGCCACGACGGCACAAATCAACAGGACAAAGCGTTTCATCAAACCTCCGGTCGGATGGAATGGATTAGGGGTTGAATATTCGGCTAAAAGCCTTCCTTGATGGTATCGCCGATGATGTGGATACCGCGCTCGATCTCCTCCTCGTTGCTCATGGAGAAATTCAGGCGCATGGTCGCCAGGCCGTCGCCCTCGCAGGGAAAGAAGAATTTGCCGGGCACGAACGCGGCCTTGCGTTCGATGCATTTCCAATAGAGTTGTTCGGTATCGGTGCCGCTGGGGCCCTCCGCCCAAATGAACATGCCGCCCTCCGGCCTGGCGTAGTGCCACTCTTTCGGGAAGTAGCGGTCCAGGGCGGCCAGCATCGCCTCCTGTTTCGGCTTGTAGAGCGCGACGATCTTGGGGATCTGTTGATCGAGATAGCCGCCGAGCAGGTACTCGGTGGCCATGGCCTGGTTGAGGGTGCTGGTATTGAGATCGACGCCCTGCTTTGCGAGCACCAGCCAGCGCCGCACCGGCTCGGGGGCGACGCAGACGCCGAGGCGCAGGCCCGGGGCAAAGACCTTGGAGAGGGTGGTGGTGTAGATGGTATGCTCGGGAATCAGGGAGTGGAGGGAGGGCAGGGCGTCACCGCGGTAGCGCAAGTCGCTGTAGGGATCGTCTTCGCAGAGCAGGACGTCGTGTTTGGCGATCAGTTCCGCGATCTGGTGGCGGCGTGCCAGGCCGAGACAGCGTCCGGTGGGATTCTGGAAGGTCGGCACCAGATAGACCAGCTTGACCGGTTGCGAGGCCAGGACTTCTTCGAGGGCCTCGGGGCGGATGCCCTCGTCGTCCATGGCGGCGCAGACATAGCGGGGGCCGTAGGGATTGAAGGCGGAGAGCGCGCCGAGGTAGGTGGGGGCCTCCACAGCGACGCAATCGCCGGGGGTGATCAGAACCTTGCCCAGGGCATCGAGCAATCCCTGCGAACCACTGGTGATGCAGATGCCCGCGGCGGTAGCGTGGATTCCTTTTTTCGCCAGATAAGGCACCAGGGCTTCGCGCAGTGGGATGAAGCCTTCGGTCATATCGTATTGCAGGGCCCGGGTGCCATATTTTTCCAGCACCTGGTTGGCCAGCATCTTAATGATCTCGAAGGGATAGCTCTCCGGCGCGGGGTAGCCGCCGGCGAGTGAGATCATGCCCGGCTGACTGACGACCTTGAGGATTTCGCGGATGATATTGGCGCCCATGTTCCTGGTGCGATCGGCAAACAGCGTTTCAAAATTCATGACAGCATCTCCTCCTCCAGTAATGGCATCATGGCACGCATGCGAAGAGTGCAAGGGGCTTGCGGGAGAAACGGGGGCCACGGCGGGCAATGGGCAGCCGCCCGCTGAAGAGACCGGCAGGGTGGGATGAACCGAGAATCAGAAGGGAAGCAGAAGGCACGGAATCGACTCTGAAGCGAACAACGCGCCATGACGCGAATCCTTATATTTGCCCCTGAACATAGGGAAAAAATCACTGATTATCAAGCAAAAACGGCGGCGGCTGCGGGCGCCGCCCGGATTAGTTCTTTGTTTGCTCCGCCATTTTTGCTACATTACCCTGCATGTGATCCGGATGACGCGCAATGACCGATAACAAGAGAGTTTGGGCCGTGGCGGGCCTGGTGCTGCTGCTGGTGGGCGTCGTGCTGATGCCGCCAGCGGCCTCGCGGCTCGACCACCGCGGGATGCATTCATGGCGCCTCTACGATGACCGGGGCGGCCTGCTGCGGGAGGTGCTTTCCGGCGAGGAGGGCCGCGGCATCTGGATCCCGCTGCAGCAGATGGGGCCGGAGATCGCGGCGGCGGTCGTTGCGGTGGAGGACAAGCGTTTTTACCGCCATCCCGGCATCGACCCGCTGGCGGTGCTGCGGGCGGCGTGGCTGAATCTGCGTCAGCGTGAGGTGCGCTCGGGGGGATCGACCCTGACGATGCAGCTGGCGCGGCAGCTCTATCGTTTGCCGCGGCGCTGGTACGCCAAGCCGATCGAGGCCCTGCTCACCCTGCGTCTTGAGATCTGGCTGAGCAAGGCGGAGATCCTCGAACACTACCTGAACCGGGCCCCCTTCGGCAATCAGCTCTTCGGCGTCGAGGCGGCGAGCCGCGCCTACTTCCAGAAGCCGGTACGGCTGCTCTCCCTGGCGGAGGCGGCTTTTCTGGCGGGGCTGCCGCAATCCCCTGGCCGGTTCAATCCTTATACCCATTGCGAACGCGCGCGCAAACGTCAGGGGGTCGTTCTCGCTGCGCTGCTGCGGCAGGGCCGCATCAGCCGGGAGCGTTTTGTCAGCGCCAGCGCGCAGCCACTCACCCTGCAGCCGCGGCAGGTGGTTTTTGCGGCGCCGCATTTTTGCCAGATGGTTCTGGAGCAATGCCGACAAACCGGGGCAGCCGGCCCCGAGATCCGCACCACCCTTGACCGCCGCCTGCAGATGCGGGTGGAGCAGCTGGTCGAGGGACATCTTGCGCAGCTGGCCGGCAACCATGTCACCAACGCGGCGGTGCTGGTGCTCGAGAATAGCAGCGGCGCGGTCAAGGCCTGGGTGGGCTCGCGTGATTTCTTCGACGAGATCCATCAGGGTCAGGTGGATGGTGTGCGCAGCCTCCGTCAGCCCGGTTCCGCGATCAAACCCTTCACCTATGCTCTGGCGCTCGAGCACGGTTTCACGGCTGCGGCCATCCTCGCCGATATCGAGAGTCTGGGCGGCGAGGAGGAGGGGCGCCCGGTTGTGCACAATTATGATGAAAAGTACCACGGCCCGGTGCGCCTGCGCACTGCGCTGGCCTGCTCCTATAATGTTGCCACGGTGCGGCTGCTCGAGGCGCTCGGCGTCGATCTGCTGCTCGAGCGGCTGCAGCGCGCCGGCTTTGCCAGTCTGCAGCAGCCCGCCGCCTTTTACGGGCCTGGACTGACGCTCGGCAACGGCGAGGTCACCCTGCTGGAGTTGACCAATGCCTACCGGGCCTTTGCCAATGGCGGCCTGCTGCGGCCCATCCGCTCTGTGCAGAGCGATTCCACCGCGGCCGCGACGCGGCTGGAGGAGGTTCCGGCGGCGGAGGAGGGCGAGCGGATCTATTCGCGGGCGGCGGCCTTTATCATCGCCGATATCCTCTCCGATCATCATGCGCGCGCTCCCGCTTTCGGCCTCGGCGGACCATTGCATCTGCCCTTCCCCTGCGCCGCCAAGACCGGGACGACCAAGGATTTTCGCGATAACTGGACGGTGGGCTTTACCAGCGCCTATACGGTCGGCGTCTGGGTTGGCAATTTCGACGGCCAGCCGATGGAAAAGATCAGTGGGATCACTGGTGCGGCGCCGCTGTTCCGCGACATCATGCTCGAGCTGCACGCCGGCCAGGATCCGCCCCCCCTGGCGCTGCCGCCCGGCCTAGTCCACGCCGCGATCTGTCCGCTCTCGGGCCAGCGCCCCGGCGCCGCATGTCCGGGCCGCCTCGAGGAGTGGTTCATCGCCGGCACAATCCCCGCGGGCGAATGCCGTGTACACCGCCTGGTGGCCATTGACCGCCGCAGCGGCCTGCTGGCGGACGCGGCAACGCCGCGCGCCGAAATCCGCAACCGTCTCTTTGAGGTCTGGCCGCCGGAATACCGCGCCTGGATGGCCATGCAGCATCTACCCCTGCCGCCGGAGGCCGGGCCGCCGGCGACAACATCAAAGGCCGGGCGCCTGGCCATCATAACCCCGACGGATGGCGATATTCTCAAGATCGATCCCGTGCTGCGCCGCGAGTATCAGACCCTGCTTCTCGAAGCGGTGGTCCCCGAGGGGGTGCGGGAGGTCGAATGGCTGCACGGCGACACGACGCTGGCGCGGGTGCGCGCCCCCTTCCAGCTGCGCTGGCCGCTGTCGCCCGGCCTGCATGCCTTCAGGATCCGCACCCGCAGCGGTACGGGGTGGCGGGAAAGTGCCGCGGTGAGGATCCGGGTACTGTGAAGAACCGGAACAAAGGCATTTTGGAGGATGTTACAGTTATATATTGTTTTTTTTGGGCAGACTACACGGCGGATGGAGCAGGGGCGGGCCGGTTCAACTGAACCCGGCTGGTCCTGCGCCTGATCCATCCCGCGCGTACAACAACCGCATTACAAGACAGGACAATCATGCGTCGTTTTTGGATCTCTCTGGTACTGGGGTTTTGGGTTGCGGCTGCCGCTGCGGCGGGACCCCAGGGTGTGCAACTGCTTTCGAGCTCGAACCGGCAGCTGGTGCTGGAATTTACCCCGCAGGAGTGGCGGATCGATTCGGTGGCCGTCGACGGTCATACCTACCGGACCTTTCAGTTTGCCGGCGCCGAGCTGACCGGCGCGCCGGGTGCGCCGCAGCTTCCGGCCAGGACACTCGTCGCGGGCATTCCGCCCGAGGGCGGGGTCTCGCTGCGCATCGTCACAGCCGAATATGAGACGCGCTCCGGCGCGGTGCTGCCGGTGGGACGGCGCGTTCCGGATGGCGCCCTCGACCGGCTGGTGCACACGCCGGATGCGGCGCTCTATGCGGATCAGGAGTTCGCGCCCGGGGTCATCGAACTCTCCGCGCCGCAAGAGTTCCGCGGCCTGCGGACGGTCCGGGTGATCTTTCATCCCCTCCAGGTGGCGCCCGGACGGGCTCAAGTGCGTTTGTACCGCCGCATCGTGGCCGAATTGACCTTTGACGCTGCTGCAACCACATCCGCTACTCCCGCCGCGATGGCGGCCGTGGCAGGGGCGGAAGAGGGCGTGCTCCAGGATCTTCTGGTCAATTATCAGCAGGCACGTTCCTGGCGCAACACCCCTCAGCCGCGCCTGGCCAAGGCGCAGCGGGGCAATTTCCCCGGCGACAACTGGTACAAGATCATCATTCGCGGCGACGGCAAAGGGAACAAGGAGGGCATCTACAAGATCACGGCCGCGGCGCTGAGTCAGGCCGGCGTGCCGCTGGCGAGCATCGATCCCGCAACGTTGCAGCTCTTCAACAACGGCGGCCGGGAGCTGGCGGAGAACATCGCCACGGCGCGTCCCGATTCCCTCATCGAAAATGCGATCCTGGTCAGCGGCGAAGCCGATGGCAAGATGGACAGCGGGGATTATATCCTCTTTTATGGCCGTTCGCTCGAGGGCAAGTACTACAGCACGGCGGATGGCAAGTATCACCATTACATCAACCGCTACGGCTATGACAATATCTACTGGCTCACCTTTGGCCTGACCCGGGGGAAGCGGATGCAAAGCCGCAGCTCCTTGCCGGTCATCGGCGAGGCCGAGAGCAGTTTCCGCGACCTGGCCTTCATCGAGGAGGACAAGTCCAATATCTACAAATCGGGATCGGACTGGCTCGGCTTTGAGATGGCCCGGGACAAGGCGACCTATTCCCAGGTCTTCGCCCTCCCCGGGGCGGTGCCCCAGAGCCCGGCCGCTTTCCGTTTTCAGGTGGCGGCGACCACCTCGGGTACGCATGTCTTCAAGATGAATGCCAATGGCAACGCCCTCGGCCAGATCAGCCTTTCCGGGCAGCTCAGCGCCTACACCGTCCGCCTCGCCGAATACAACACCGCGGGTGTCCTTCTCGACGGCAACAACTCCCTCGGGATCGATTACCTGGCCACATCGGACATCAGTCAGGCCTATGTCGACTGGATCGAGGTCGAATATCCCCGCCATTTTCAGGCGGTCGGGGATCAGCTGCTCTTCAATTCACCCGTGCGTGCGGGCACGGCGACCTATGCGGTGAGCAATTTCAACCGCGCCGAGATCACCGTTTATGACGTCACCGCCTTCCAGGAGGTGGGGGTGATCGAATCCACCCAGATTGAAGGCGCGACGGTACGTTTCGCCGATTCCGTGAACAGCATTTCACCGCGGCGCTATCTTGCGGTGACACCTGCCGCGTATATGGCCGTCACCGATATCCAGCACGATGCCGGCTCCAATCTGCGCCTGGCGCGCGATGCCGATTATATCATCATCACCCACGACAACTTTTATCAGCAGGCGATGCAGCTCGAAAGCCTGCGCGAAGACTGGAATTCCGGTGACCGCCTCGAGACGGAGGTGGTGAAACTCTCGGATATTTATGATGAGTTCAGCTGGGGATTGACCGATCCCGTCGCCATCCGTGATTTTCTCGCCTACGCCTATGATCATTGGGGGCAGCCGGCCTATGTGCTCCTGCTTGGCGACGGCCACTATGATTACCGCAATATCTACAAGTACGGCACCCCCAATCTGATCCCGCCCTATGAGAGCCCGGAGACCTCAGAGATCTCGTCGCGCACCTGCGACGACTGGTTCACCTACCTCAAGGGCTCCAGCAATGGCGCGCAGATGGCCATCGGCCGGCTGCCGGTGCAGACGGTCGATGAAGCCCAGGGCGTAGTCACCAAACTCATCGACTATGAGAGCAAATCTGCGGCGGAGGAGTGGCGCAAGACCGTGACGATCGTCGGCGATGACGAGCTGGTCTCCGGCGGCAAGGGCGAGGAGGTCGAACACACCCGCCAGGCGGAATGGCTGGCCGAACACTATGTGCCGGCTTCGCTCAATGTGGAAAAGATCTATCTGATGGAGTACCCGGCCGTGCGCACTGCGAGCATCTCCGGGGTGACCAAGCCGCAGGCGAGCGAGGCCTTTATCAACCGCATCAATCAGGGCAGCCTGCTGATCAACTTCATCGGCCATGGCGCCGATGAGCTGCTCACGCATGAGAATATTTTCAATCTCGCCACCGACTTTGCAAAGGTCCAGAACAGCCAGCGCTATGCCCTCTGGGTGGCCTCGACCTGCGAGTTCGCCTACTGGGACCAGCCGCAGAAGCAGAGTTTTGCCGAGTATCTGGTCAATGCAGCCGGCCGCGGCGCGATCGGGATGATCTCCTCGACGCGGCTGGTCTATTCGAGCGAGAATGCCTCGCTCAATTACAATCTCTTCAACCAGCTCTTCCTCAGCTATGAATCGACCGGCAAGGTCGCGCGGATCGGCGATGCCTTTATGCTCGCCAAGCGCACTTCATCGGCCAGCCTGCTGAACAATGAAAAATTTGTGCTGCTCGGAGATCCGGCGATGCGGCTGGAGGCGCCGCAGTACCGGGCGACGGTTGACACCCTGGCGCCGGGCAAGACCCTGCAGGCCTTGACGCATTTTACGGTCAAGGGCCGCATGGACAAGGGCGGCACCTCGTGGAGCGATTTTAGCGGCACCTTGCTGCTGCGCGTTTTCGACGCGCGCAAGGCGCGGACGCATACGACGGAGGGGGGCACGACCGTCGAGTACATCCTGCCGGGCAATACCATCTTTCGCGGCACGGCGGCCAGTGCGAATGGGCGGTTCGATGCGCAGTTCATCGTGCCCAAGGATATCTCCTACGGCGGCAGCGATGGCCGCATCAGCCTCTATCTCTGGAGCAAGGAGGGTGAGGGCACGGGCTATCTGAACAACCTCGCCGTGGATGGCTCGGCCATGGGTCTGGTCGACCGCGAGGGCCCGGCGATCAAGATCCATTTTGGCAATCCCTCGTTCGCGTCCGGGGATTACACCACCCAGAATCCAGTCCTGCACGTGCTCATCAGCGATTCCCTGAGCGGAGTGAACATCGCCGGCGACATCGGCCATCAAATCATCATGAATCTGGATGAGGCCGAGGGCAAGAACATCACCGAGAATTTTCAATATACCACCGGCAGTTACACCGCCGGCGAACTCACCTATCCGCTGGCGCAGCTGACTCCCGGGCGGCATACGCTGACGGTCAAGGCCTGGGACAATTCGAACAATTCGACCACCGCTGAGGTCGAGTTCATTGTTGTGGCGGAAACCGCGCTGACCCTGACCAATCTGCTCAATTATCCCAATCCCATGTCCAACCGGACGCAATTCACCTTCGAAGTCAGCCAGGAGGCGGAGGTTTCCCTCCAGCTTTATACCGTTTCGGGCCGGCTGGTGCGCAAATTTCCGGCGATGCCAGCGGTGGTGGGATTCAATGTCTATCCTGAACTTTGGGATGGCACGGATGCGGAGGGGGATCTGGTTGCCAATGGCGTCTATCTGTATCGGGTGCAAGCCCGTAGCAAAGGAGGCGAGTCCGCCGTGACCGATGCCCTGGGCAAGGTGATCGTGGCGCGGTGAGGCCTGGCGGCGGGCGGCGTTCTATTTCTGGTCGAGGACGTCGCGCACTTTTTTGGTGATTTTTTCCAGAGTGAAGGGTTTGGCGATAAAGGCGACATTCTCACGGTCGACATTTTCGTGGGCCATGAGGACATCGCTGGCGTAGCCGGACATATAGAGCACCTTGAGATCGGGGCTGGTCTGGCGCAGGCGTTCCGCCAGTTCTGCGCCGCTCATATTGGGCATGACCACATCGGTAAGGAGCAGGTCGATCTTGCCGTCGTGGCGTTCGCTGGCGATGAGCGCATCGCCGCCGAGGGAAGCCTCAATGACCTTGTAGCCCTGCAGCGTGAGCATGTGCGCTGTCAGGGTGCGCACATCCTCCTCATCCTCCACCAGCAGTATGGTCTCCTTGCCGCGCGGCAGGGTGTCATAGGCATTCCTCAAGTCGGTCTCGGCTGCGGTTTCATCCACCTGGGGTAAAAAGATCCGGAAGAGTGTCCCCTTATCCGGCTCGCTGTAGCATTCCACATGCCCTTTATTTTGCCGGACGATGCCGAAGACCGTCGGCAGTCCCAGTCCGGTGCCCTGTTTCTTGGTGGTAAAAAAGGGCTCATAGATGCGCGCGCGGGTCTCCTCGTTCATCCCCACCCCGTTATCCTGCACCGAGAGCAGCATATAGCGTCCCGGCTGGGCGTCGATATGGTCGCGGCAATATTTTTCGTCCAGGGTGACCCGGTCGGTTTCGACGACGAGGCGGCCGCCCCTGGGCATGGCATCGCGGGCGTTGACGACCAGGTTGACGATGATCTGCTCCACCTCCGCCGGATCGGCTTTGATGTTGCCGGCCCCCTCCTTGAACCGTGTCACCAGCTCGATATTTTCGTTGATGAGGCGCTTGAGCACGCTCACCATATCAATGAGGGTGGCGTTGAGATCGATCACCTTCTGTTCCATGGGGGTGCGCCGGCTAAAGGCGAGCAGCTGTTTGGTATGGGTCGAGGCGCGGGAGCAGGCCTTGATGATCTGCTGCACATGGCTGTAGAGGGGATCGCTGGGCAGGATGGATTTGATCATCAGCTCGGAATAGCCGTTGATGATGGTGAGGAGGTTGTTAAAGTCGTGGGCGACGCCGCCGGCGAGGCGGCCGATGGCGTCCATTTTTTCCGCATGGTAGACCTGTTTTTGCAGGTCGATCTCGTGGGTGACGTCGCGTTTGACGGCGACGTAGCTGATGATCTGGCCGCTGCGGTCGCGGATCGGGGAGATGGTGGCCTCCTCCTCGAAGAGCGAGCCGTCCTTGCGTTTATTGATGAAATGGCCGTGCCAGCTTTTGCCGCTCATCAGGGTGGTCCAGATGTCGTGATAAAAGGGGGCATCGTGTTTGCCGCTGCCGAGAAGGCGGGGGTTTTCGCCGAGCACCTCCTCCTTGTCGTAGCCGGTGACGCGTTCGAAGGCGGGGTTGACATAGAGGATGCGGTTTTCGATGTCGGTGATCATGATGCTCTCGGCGGCCTGCTCGATGGCGATCGCCAGACGGGAGTACTCGGTTTCGGAGCGCTGGCGGTCGCTGAGGTCGCGCGCAAAACAGAGGATATAGCTCTGGTTGTCCATCTGGACGCCGTTCAGGGTGAGCTCGGCGGGGAGGATGCCGCCGGTTTTGGTGCTGAGGCGGCATTCATGGGTGATGGCTTCTTTGCTGGAGAGTTCCTTGAGCAGGCGCTTCCACTTTTCCGGGACCAGGTTGGGTTCCACCGCCGCGATGGTCAGGGTGCTGAGTTCCGGCATGGAGTAGCCGAGGAGTTTGAGGCCCGCCTCATTGGCCAGGGCGAAGCGGCCCTCGGGATTGAGCCAATAGATGGCGACGGCGGTATGATCGACGGCGAACTTGGTGAAGCGCAAGGCCTTGTCGATGCGGCGGGTGCGCCGTTCCTGTTCGCGTTTTTCGATGGCTTCGCGCGCGGCGGCGGCCAGGCGAAAGATATGGGCGGTGTGGATGACGTCGGAGGCGCCGGCTTTCATGCAGGCCACGGCGATTTCGCTGTCCAGGCTGGCCGAGAGGACGATCAGGGGGATGTCGATATGGTGCTCCTGCAGGTGCGCGAGGGCGCGCAGGGCATCGAAAGCGGGGAGGAAATAGTTGGCGATGATCAGGTCGGGCTTGGCGGCCAGGGCCTGGGAGAAGCCCTTGGCGGTGTTGACGCGCACGAACTCGCACGGCAAGCCGCCGTTAACAAGTTCGCGGGCGATGATTTCCGCCTGCTGCGCATCTTCCTCGATGATGAGCAGGTGCAATCCGGTCTCCATAGGGATTCCATCCACCCCTGGTTAGGTCAGTGAATCATTTCCGAGGTGTCGTTATGGCCGGCTTCAAGTGGGGGCGCTTCCTCCTCGAAAAAGAGAATGTAGATGAGCAGAAGGACCATGCCAACGCTGATGGCGATATCCGCGATATTGAAGACCGGCCAACGCTCCATGCTGTAGCCAGAGAAGTGGAAGGAGAGGAGCTTGAAGGCCGGGATCTGGATGTTGAAAAAATCAAAGTCAAGGAAATCGACCACCTGGCCGCGGAAGATGCGGTCGGTGAGGTTGCCGAGTGCGCCGCCGATGATGATGGTCATGGAGATGCGGGCCCATTCCTGACGTTCCTGTAATTTGAAGAGATAGAGCAGCAGCACCAGGCTGGCGATGACGGCGAAAACGGTGAAAAAAACATTGTCGCTGATGCGCACTCCGAAGGCCATGCCGGGATTTTCGACATAGGTCAGCCGGAAGAAATCACCGAACACCGGAATGGAGTCATATAGCCGCATGTTCGTCTTGACCACCCATTTAATCGCCTGGTCGAAGAAGAAGATCAGGGCGGATAACCAGAGGATGCGATAGGATTTCATGATTACCGTTTCAGAATCTCCTCTTTGGACTTGCATTCGATGCAAAGGCGGGCATGGGGGACGGCCTCGAGGCGTTCCATGCTGATATCCTTGCCGCACTGCACGCAGGCGCCGTACTCGCCCTTGTCGATGCGCTCGAGCGCCAGGTTCAAATGATAGAGCAGATTCCCGTCGCGCGCGGCAAAAAAGTACTGCTGTTCACGGTCCATCGTATCGGTGCCCTGGTCGGCCATATGAAAAGAGTAGGCGGAGTGGTCGCCCGAGGTCTCTTTCATCGAAACATTCAATCCGCTCGATTTCATATGTTCCAGTTCCGAAAGCAGCCGGTCGCGTTTTTCCATGATAATTTTCTTGAGGTACGCCAGTTGTTCCTTGGTCATCTCATCCTCCCGATGATCTACACAATTACTTACTTCTTGGCTATGCCGGTCCGCAGCAGCTGATCTTCGATTTTGAGTTCCTTTTGAAACTCGCCGCCGGTAGCGCCCAGATGCAGGGTTTCGCACAGGGTTTCGTTGCGGATATAGTCGCTCTGCTTTTCGACCGCCTGTTCCACCTCTGCGGCGGCCTGCAGCCAGATCTGGATGCGGTCGGTGACCTGGAATCCGGCCTCCTTGCGCATATTCTGCACCCGGTTGACGAACTCGCGCGCCAGTCCCTCGAAGCGGAGGGCCTCGGTGAGGGTGGTATCGAGAGCGACGGTGAGGTCGCCCTCGCTGGCGGCGACCAGACCGGGCCGGTTCTCGGTCTGGATGGTGATATCTGCGGTGGTGATGCGGGCCTCATGCCCTTCGATCACCATCTGTTTGCTGCCGACTTTCACCAGGGCATCGATATCGGCCTCGCTGAAGGCTCGGATGGCCTCGGCGGCGCGGTTGACGTGCTTGCCGAACTTGGGTCCGAGATTCTTGAAGAGGGGCTCGGCATGACGCTGCACCAGCTCCGCCGGGTCGGCGGCAAAATGCAGGGACTTGACATTGAGCTCGTCAAGGATGAGGCCGGACATGCCGGTGATCATCTGGCGGTGCTTCTCGTCGCGGGCGACGATGGTGATCGCCGCCAGGGGTTGACGTACCTTGGCGCCGGCTTCGTTGCGCAGGGAGCGGCCGAGGAAGACGATGCGGCGGACCAGATCCATCCGCGCCTCCAGCTGTTCGTCCCGATAGGCCACGGGCTCTTCGCCCGCCTGC
>Ga0116170_10000021_pt1 | contig 135352 bp, 113 predicted proteins | sample AD_JPNHW1_MetaG_FD_89797 | JGI IMG/M metagenome (GOLD analysis project Ga0116170, IMG submission 89797) | Active sludge microbial communities of municipal wastewater-treating anaerobic digesters from Japan - AD_JPNHW1_MetaG | ecosystem: Engineered > Bioreactor > Anaerobic > Digestate | place... | reverse complement strand
TTTAGTGCGGTGACGATTCTGATCCTGTTGCGCTGGCTGCTGCACTGAGGCCATGATGCCACCCAAGGTGATGCTCATTGCCGGGGAGGCCTCTGGGGATCTTCACGGCGGCAAGCTGGTCGCTGCCCTGCGGCAGCAGCAGCCCGATCTTGAGCTCTTCGGCGTCGGCGGCGATCGCATGGCCGCGGCGGGCATGGAGCTGTACTATCATGTCAGCGATCTGGCCTATATCGGGTTCGTCGAGGTGGCTCGGCACTATCTCTTTTTCCGCCGGGTGTTCAGGCGGTTGCTGGAGGTGGTGCGCACGCGCCGGCCGGATCTGGTCGTGTTGATCGATTATCCCGGCTTCAATTTGAAATTTGCCCGGGCGGCCAAATCCCTGGGGGTTGGCACGTTCTACTATATCGCCCCGCAGGTATGGGCGTGGGGTCAGGGCCGTGCGGCCCAAATGGCCCGGTTCATCGATCAGATGGCGGTCCTGTTCGACTTTGAGGTCGATTTTTTTTCCCGCTATCAGATCAAGACCACCTTCGTCGGCCATCCCTTGCTCGAGGGCATGGAGGTCCCCTTTACCCGTGCCGAATTTCTGGCGCGGCACGGCTTGTCGACGGAGCACCCCCTGCTCGCCCTGCTCCCCGGCTCCCGCAACCAGGAGGTGCTTCATCTTTTGCCGCCCATGCTGGAAACGGCCCGGCGGCTGCGCGAGGCCCATCCCGGGTTGCAGGTGGCGGTGAGCCATTCGGCTACCATCGCCGATGCCCTGCTCGCGCCGGTGCTCGCTTCCGCTCCCTGGGCGACGGTGGTGCGGGATGATTATTACCCGCTGCTGCGCTTCGCCACCGCGGGAATCGTGGCCTCGGGCACGGCCACGCTGGAGGCGGCCTGTTCTCATCTTCCCTTTGCCCTCGTCTATCGGGTTTCCCCCCTCTCCTTCGCGATCGGCAAGCGCGTCGTCCGCATTCCCCGCATCGGGCTGGTCAATATTGTCGCCGGCGCGGAGGTCGTGCCGGAATTTCTCCAGGATGATGTCCGGCCGGAAAAGCTGATGCCGGTGATGGAGGAGCTCCTTTTCGATGCACAGGCCCGGCAGCGCATGCACGACAAGCTCACAGGAGTCAAAAGCCGGCTGGGCCAGGCCGGAGCTTCGGCGCATACCGCCCGCCTGATCCTGGAGCAGCTGCATTTGCATCATTCTGAGACAATTTAGCGTTGTGTGACAACTCGCACAGGCGATCGCGTAAAAAATCACTATACTCTTATGGATAGAAAAAACAAGGACAAGCTGGTTTTTTATCTGGCCACCCGGTTCGCCTGGCTGCTCCTGTTGTTTTTTGGAATAACGGGACGCATCCGCGTACGCAATCGCCGCTACTGGAACCAGCTGGCCGCCTCCGGGGAGGGATTCATCGCCGTGCCCTGGCATGGCAAGATGGTGGCGCCATTGCTGCTGCACCGCAATCTGGGCGTGGTGGTGATGGTCAGCGAGCATCGCGACGGCGAGATGATCGCCCAAACCGTACATCGTCTCGGCTATCGTACCGTCCGCGGCTCGAGCACACGCGGCGGGCGGCAGGCCTTTCGGGAGATGCTCAAGGCGCTGCGCGCGCGCAAGGTCTGCTGCATCCTTCCGGACGGGCCGCGCGGCCCGCGTCAGGTGCTGAAGAGCGGGGTCCTGATTCTGGCCATGCGCAGCGGCTGCCCCATTCTGCCGATGACTTTTGCGGCCTCCCGGCCGATCACGTTGCACAGCTGGGACCGATTCACGTTGTGGTGGCCCTTTGCTCGGGTCAGCCTGATCTATGGCAAGCCCTTTCGTGTGCCGCCCGGCCTGGAGGGAGAGGCGCTGGAACAGTTTCGCATCGCGGCGGAGCGGCGCATGGTGCAGCTGGAGGAAGAAGCCGATGGCTTTTTTCGCTAGGCGCTGGCCGGCCGTGGTGTTCTGGCCGCTTTCGCGGCTCTATGGCCTGGGGGTGGACCGGCGCAACCGGCGCTATGACAGCGGCGTCGCGCCGAGCATCCGGCTTGAGTGTCCGGTGATCAGCGTCGGCAATATCGTCGTCGGCGGCAGTGGCAAAACCCCGACGGTCATTTTTCTGGCGCGCTGGCTGCAGCAGCGCGGCAAGAAGGTCTGTGTGCTCAGCCGGGGTTACCGGCGGCAGAGTCAGGGACGGGTTCTGGTGGCTGACAGCGAGCGCATTCTGGCGAGCGCGGCCGAGGCCGGGGACGAACCCCTGCTGTTGGCGCAGCAGCTTCCCGGCGCGATCGTGGTGGTGGAGGCGGAGCGTGCAGCCGCCGGGCGCTGGGCCTTGCAGGCTTTCCGGCCCGATCTCATCCTCCTCGATGACGGCTTTCAGCACCGTCGCCTGCACCGCGACCTCGATATTGTCACCTTTAAGGGGCCGCGGCCGCTGGGCAACGGCTGGCTGCTTCCGGCCGGTCCGCTGCGCGAAAGCCTGGAGGGACTCGGTCGTGCCGACCTGCTCTGGTTCAACGCCGGGGCGGAGCTGCCGCAAAATGTCGCGGCTGCCGTAAGGGAAAAGCCGCAGGTTGAGGCCCGCTTGCAAGTCACGGGGTGCCGCAACCGCGACGACCGTCTGCTCGGCGCCAGCACCGGGGTGCGTGCGCTCCTCTTTTGCGGGCTGGCTGGCCCCGAGGGCTTTCTCGAGACGGCGCGGGCGACCGGCATGCAGATCGTCCGCTTTTTCCGGTTTGCGGATCACCATGCCTACACGCATCAGGATCTTGCGGACCTGGAACAAGCCAGGCGGCAGCATCAGGCGGAGGTGATCGTAACGACCGAGAAAGACTGGGTCAAGATTCAGGCGTCCGGTTCATTGCCGCCGTACTGGTATCGGCTGACGGTGGCGGTCCAGCCGAAGGATCCCCTGCGCACCGACGCCCTCCTGCACTCCCTTTGCAGCCGCAGCGGGATCCTGTAAGTGTCTCAAAGTAAGACAAAAATAGCTTGCAAATGAGGTAAATTTTTGGTATGCTTACTCTAAGCATCGCTAGATAACGCATCGATACCTCTCAGCCAAGTCTGGAGAGCGGCATGGTGGATGAAAGCATGAGCAAAGCGAATATTCTGATTGTCGATGATGACAAGAATATTTGCAAGATGATCGAGGCAAGCCTTCGCAAGGAAAAGCGATACGAGATAGAGACGGCGTTAAGCGGTGAAGCCTGCTTGCGCATCCTCAAAGAAAATCCTCCTGAATTGATCCTGCTGGATATCCAGATGCCCGGCATCGATGGCATCGAAACCCTGCACAAGATTCGCGAAGAGAATCCTTTTATCCCGGTCATCATGATGACGGCGCATGGCACGATCGAGCGCGCGGTCCAGAGCATGAAGGCGGGGGCTTACGATTTTCTCACCAAGCCATTTGCCCGTGACCGCTTGCTGGTGACGGTGAACAACGCCCTGATGAACAGTTCGTTGCGCCGTGAGGTGGATGAGCTGCGTTCGGAGCTCAAGAACAAGTATGCCTTTGCCAACATCATCGGTCAGAGCGGGGTGATGCAGGATGTTTTTCGCTCGGTCGAAAAGGTGTTCAGCAGCAATGTGACCGTGCTGATCCAGGGGGAGAGCGGTACCGGCAAAGAGCTGATCGCCCGGGCGATCCATTATCACTCCGCCTTAAGGGCGAGCAAGCCCTTTGTGGCGGTTAACTGTTCGGCGCTGCCCGAATCCCTGCTCGAGAGTGAGTTGTTCGGTCATGAAAAGGGGGCTTTCACGGGGGCGCTTGGCCGCCGTATCGGCAAGTTCGAGCAGGCCAATGGCGGGACGATTTTTCTCGACGAGATCGGGCTGATGACCCCGGCGACGCAATCCAAATTATTGCGGGTGCTGCAGGAGCGGGAGTTCGAACGGGTTGGCGGTAATGAGCTGGTCAAGGTGGACGTCCGGGTGATCTCTGCCACCAACAAGGACCTCGAGGAGGAGATGAAGAAGGGCGAATTCCGCGAGGATCTGTACTACCGCATTTCCGTCTTTCCGATCAAGTTGCCGCCCTTGCGTGAGCGCCGCGAGGATATCCCGCTGCTGGCGGGTCATTTCCTGCAAAAGTATGCCCGGCAGGAGGGCAAGACCATTGAGGGGATCACGCCCGATGCCCTGGATCTGATGATGGCCTACCATTGGCCGGGGAATGTGCGCGAGCTCGAGAATGCCATGGAGCGGGCTATGGTGCTGGCCAACGGCGTCGAGATCACGGCGAAGGACTTGCCGGCGGCGGTCCGTTCTCTCGGCGAGAAACGCATCTACGAATCGGACAACACCCTGGCCAGCTGGATTGAAAAGCTGGAAGAGGAGGCCCTGCGCCAGGCGTTGCTGGAGTGCGAGGGCAACATCTCGCAGACCGCCAAGAAGCTCGGCATCGGCCGGGCGACGATTTACCGCAAGGCCAAAAAGTATGGTCTCCCCATGGTAAAGAGCTGAACGATTTTTCTCTTTTGTGACAGGGCGCACAGCAAAATTGCGGTGTGCCTTTTTTTATGTTTCAACCCGGCACAATGTCTCACGCTGTCACAGCCGTTTTCCCCGAACCCCATCTATCCCTGTCCGTTTTGCCCAATAATTACAATACGTTAAAAAATAATTGCCGGCTGCAATTCTTGGTACATGATTTGCGCAGGATATGTGAACAGCGATGCAGGCGCGGCCGGGCCGGAATCCACCCGGGTGCGCGCCGGGCAGGCGTGCTGCTGGTACACCTCGAACGCCGCGGGATAGCGGGCGGGAAGGGTCGAGGGTGGGTGGATGGATCGTGGTGGCCAAGGATGAACAAGGAAGTGCGACGCGACGATATGAAAAACGCGAATTTGACGCAGCTCGTATACAGTATTTGCGACGGGAGCTACAGCCAGGCGGGCTTGATTCATTACATCGACCTGGCGCAAAAGATCTCCCTGAGCTATCTCAAGTATCAGGAAATGCTCGGCAAGCGCATCAGCGGTGATGCCTGGGAGGCGGATCTGGAGCTGGCCGACCTGGCCATGGATTGCATTGCCGAGTTGTTCGGCCGCGATGACGCCGGGCGATTTCCGCAGCTGAAAAAGTATTACGAGGGCAAATTCGCCGAAATGCCGTTTATCAACGACGCCGAAGTGTTGATTCTGACGCGGCGGCTGATCGTGCGCAAAACCAAACAGGAGTTGTCGCGGATTTTCCGCGAGCGCGATCCCGAAGGCGCCAAGATCGTCCGCAATATCAAGGTGGCGATTCGTACCGCACCGGACCTGCATCTGTTCCGTGAGCTCGGCAAGGAATTCGTTTTTCATGGCCCGCTGAGCCGGTGCGAGCAGAATGACGCTGTCGGCAAAGCGATGGCGCAGTACCTGCGCCGGACGCAGCCACCCTTGCCGGAGGAGATGCTGCACAAACTGTTCCTCGACAACTTCCGGTCCGGGGACTCGGTATCGGTCTCGATCCGCCGGTTGCTCGAAGCCCTGCATGGAATGAGCGAATACCAGAACTTTTGCGGCCTGGATGTCGTTGTCAAGCTGGTGCGCTATGTCAAGTTCGACGTCTGCCGCGACCGCATCGCCGCAGGAGAATCGGTCTCCACACCGTCGGATGAGCTCGAAAGCAAGGAGATGGAAGGCTATATCAATGTGGTGATGGAGAGCATCTGGTTGCGTCTGGATTCGCAGTACCTGCGCACCTCCAAGCTGCCCATCGAGAAGGCGCGCATCTATCACCGGGCCTTGCGCGACGTCCTCTACGATCTGATCCAGAAACGCGACACCTCCTCCTATTACCGCAATCTCAAATTCTACATCCCCGAATTGACGCAAAAGGAATACCGCCAGCAAGAGCGTTCAGTTTTTGAATACCTGGCCAAACTGGCCAAGAAGGAATTCCGAAAATATTTGTGCGAAATGCTGTAATTTTTCCGTATTTGCCCGCCTTTGTCTGTATGTTACATATTAGTAATAGGAGGGTGTAACAAACAGGGAGCCAGGCCTTAGCCTGGATAAATACAGACCATGAGCGAGCAACAAAGACACGACGGTTGCCCCGGCACCAGGGAGCTCGAGCTGTTTTGTATCGGAGAACTGGCCGCGGTAAGAAACAAAGCGTTGCTGCAAACTCACCTCAAAGAATGTCCTCGCTGCGCCAAAAAGCTGCATCATCTGCATACCTTTTATACGCTTTTTGCCAAGGAACTGGATCGGCCGGTCCGGCCGGCCCTGCTCGATTTCTGCAAAAAGCGCGCCTATACTTCGGTAAAATATGGACTTTTAGTATGCCGCCCGGTGCCCGAAAAGGACCGCCGCATGGGCAAGGCCTATCTGGCGACGCTCGCTTTTTCGGCGAACGGGAATGGCAGCAAGCGCAGTCTGGTTGATTATGAACTGAGCAGCGATCAGATCGGCATCATGTTATACAGCGATCCGCAGCATCATGAAATTCTCCTCTTTCTCTGGGGGCAGGGAGATGGCCGCAGCGCGCCCTGTGAGCTCGATGCGCCGGGGCTCTTTGCAAAGGCCGAATTCACGCCCGCCGGCGCGGCGCGGATTCCGCTGACCGATTTTGAACATCTCAACAACCGCTTGCTCTATTTTTACACGCAGAGCCGCAGCCGCAGCCGCCGGCGGCTGCTGGCCCGGGTCCAGGAGATGGTTGCCTAGGGGGCAGGCACGACAGGTCGAAGCCAGGGGAGGCTGGAGAGCCGGGATTTTTCCCGGCTCTCTTTTTTATAGAAAAACCTTGACATAGGGCATATTTTTAGATAAATTTTTACCGGTTTGATATAGGCTCATTGCAATGGCAACCCGGAAAAGCAGCCCATGAATCCGCTCAGAATACTTCTCATCGATCCTGATCCGAAGAATGTCCGTATCCTGCGCAATAATTTTCTCGACCTGAATTTTGAGGTGGATGCCGCTGCCAATGACGCCGAAGCCCTCGAGAAGATCTCTGCACAGGCCTTCGATGCCATCCTGGCCGAGGTGTCGGCACCTGGCATCGATGGGTATGCCGTTCTCGATCAGGCCCAGCAATCTCCCCTCAACCGCAGCTGCGCCGTTATCTTTCTGACCCAAAAGAGCGATGTCTGGAACCGCGTCAAGAGTTTCAAGCTGGGCGCCAAGGATTACATTGTCAAGCCCATTCATGTGCGCGAAATCGTCGGGCGCGTGCAGCTGGTCCTCCGTCGTCGTGAGCGCAATCGTCAATCCCGGAAAAGAAGCCGCAACCAGTTCAGCGGCCGGCTCTCCGACCTGGGCGCTACGGAGCTGATCGAAGTCTTCGGCGCCGAGCGCAAGAGTGGCATCCTCTCGCTCTTCAATGAAAATGGAGTTTCAGGGCGGATCCTCTTCCATGAGGGGTCGGTCACCCAGGCCTCGGTCGGGCGGCAGCGCGGGGAAGAAGCGGTGTTCAAGATGTTGTCCTGGCACAAAGGCCGGTTCACCATGGTCTTTACGCCGGTGGAGGCGAGCAGCGAAATTGGTGTCAGCAATATGGGCTTGTTATTGCAAGGAGCCAAAAGAATGGAACAACGCGAGGAGCTTTTGCGCCATCTGCCTGCCCTCGAGACTGTATTGGTGACGACCCAGAATTTTAAAAAGATCATTGCCCGGAAGGCCCTGGCTTCCGATCTGGAATACTTTGTCTCTCTCTTTGATGGCGTCCATTCTCTGGGACGAATCATCGATGAGAGCAAATATGATGAAATCACGACGCTGCAACGGATTCTCAAACTCTATGAACTGGGCTTTCTGCATGTTCTGCGCGATTTCGGCCCTGGCCGGGAGGTAACCCGCGCGGCGTCACCGGCCGAAGCGCCGGCGGCGGCTCCCGGCGCGTCTGGGGAGGAAGGTGCGGAGTCCACCGGCAGGACATCCGCCCCGGCCCTCGATCTGGAACAGGTCGAGCAGGCGTTGGGCGCCGCGAGTGCTGAAGATCTGCTGCATGAAGAAATCGGCGCCGGGGAGGCGGGTGCGCCCGAGCCCGCGGCAGGCGAAATTCTCTCGCCCTCTGCCGAAGGCAGAGCGTCCGCAGGTCTGGAGCCCAGGCGGATCATGGTGCCTGGGGAGGAAGCCGTGCCGGCACCGCCGGTGTCCGGAGCGAAATTCGCGCCGGCAGAGCCTCCTGCGCCATCCGAAGAAAAAGCCGCGCCACCATTGCCGCCCGAGGAGAAGGCCGCACCGCCGACGCCGCCGCCCGAGTTCTCCCGTTGGGAGAGCGACAGCAGTTATGACAAGGATCTCTTTTATGAGCTGCGCCATGCGGAGGAGCAGGGGCAGGATCTTTTTGGCGGCAGCAAGGGAGAGGAGAGCGGCCTGGTCTATCCCGATCTCGAGCGTGTCCTCCCGCAGCATCCGGCGGATGCCCTGCTCCGGCTCGAGATGGAGGAGGAACTGGCCGAGAGCGGCGAGCCGGAGGATGCTTTTGGCGGCGTATCCAGTCCGGTCGGCTATCAAGAGCCGGCCACTGTGGCCGCAGGAGAGCGCACGCCCGCGTCAGGCGAGACGCCGCTGGAGCAGGTGCGCGAGCGCGCAGAAATGGACGAGCTCGAACACACCGTGCAGTTGCAGGAGCGTTTTCGCCGTGCGCATGGCACGATTCTCGTTCTTGGCAACAACCGCGAACTAGGCCGGCAAATGGTGGCCAGCCTGTCGGCCGAGCAGGTGCAGGAGAAGGGCGCTTTTCAGCCGCACGATTCGGATCTGTTTTTCGGCACCGCGGAATTCAAGGGGGGGCATTTGCTGAATCTCATCGCGCTCTCGCTTGAGCGCGAATTCGCCCCGGTCATCGATTTCTTCGCCGGATCTCTGTTGGGATTTGTCCTTCTGATCGATGGCCGCAATGTGGAGTGGGGGTACCACCGCTACCTGCGTCAGGTCTTGCGCGAGAAAACCACCCTGCCGGTGGTGGTGGTTTTTGCCTATAATGAATTTCTGCAAAAGCCGCTGCAGGAGCAGGTTATCCGGCAGCGTCTGGGGCTGCGGGAGCGCGATGGCTTGCAGTTGTTGAGCGATCTCTCGGTCGTCAATTCGCGCCGGATCATTTTCCGTCTTTTTCAAACCTTTTACCGTCCCAGACCCAGATCGAGCCAGGCGGCGGAACCCTTGCACTCGTCGACGCTAAAATAGACATTCCGATGACCGAACCCCGCAGCCCGAAACAATTGATCCTTATCGTGGATGCCGACGCTGCTGCGACGGCCCCCTTGACCTCGGTTCTGCAGGACCATCACCTGGAGAGTCGGGTCCTGAAGGAGAGCCGTGCGGCACTTGAGCAGGCTTTGGCCGAACGGCCGCTGCTGATCCTGAGTGAGGTCGCACAGGAGGGCATTGATGGCATAGCGTTATTCCAGCAGGTGCGCGCGCATCCGGTGCTGAAAGAGATGCCCTTTGTCTTCACCACGCGCCAGCTGGAGCTGGAGGAACGCCTCAAACTCCTGACGTTGGAGATCGATGATCTGATCGCCAAACCCTATTATCCGGAAGAGGTCGTGGCCCGGGTGGAATCGATACTGCGCGAGAGCGCGGTCCTTACGGCCGGGGAAGCAGCGTCCCTCCAGGGATTCACCGGAAGCCTGGAGGAGATGACCCTGATCGATTTGATCCAGACCCTCGAACTGGGCAAAAAGTCGGCGACACTCCACCTGGTTCAGGAACCGGAAGAGGGATATGTCTTCGTCGATCAGGGGGTGGTGATCGATGCCGTCCTTGGAGAGCATCCTCCCGAAGAGGCCCTGTTAAAGATGATGATCTGGCTTCAGGGCTATTTTGAATTGACCATGCAGCCGGTGCAGCGGGAGCCCCGTATTACTCGAAGCAATCGGGATTTGCTGCAGGCCGGAGCGCAGCGACTGCAGGAGTACAAGGCCAGGGCGGCGCAGTTGCCGGGAATGGACAGTTATGTAGCCCGTGCAGCGGAGGTGATCCAGCCGGAGCTTTCCGAAGCGGAAGCACGGGTTTGGGCGCTGCTTGAGCGGCCGCAGCCTTTGCGTCTGCTGGTGGCTTCTGCGCCGGCGGACGAGCTGCGGACGATAGAAGTGATTCAGGGGCTGCTGGAGGACAAACGCATCACGGTCGCTCCGGGAACCGCCTCGGATGCCGATCTCCTGGCACGGGATATCTCGCTCAAACTCGCAGCAGCACAGCAAGGCAACACGGAATCTTCCTCCCGCATCGCGGCGTTTTTCACCCGCAATGGCAGCCAAAAAAAAAACCTCATTTGAATCCTGACGCCGCCGCAAGGGGCACCGCCCCCGCCCTTGTCCCCTACAGAAATTCCCTGCAGCGGGCGGATCTGCTGCTGATCAGGCAGAGAGTGACGGCCCTCCGGCCTTGACCTCCTGTGGTTTGATCAAGCGGCGCGGCGGTACATCTGACGCGGCGGTACATCCGGCGCATTTCGCAAAGGCCCCCCTATGCAGCGAACCAAGGACGAAGGCGGAAATCAGCGCGCAGCCGAGATCATCGTCCTTGGTCCGGGCGGGGCGGGCAGCCGGGCTTTCCTCCAGGCTATTTGTCCGGATCTCCAGCCGGGCTACGGCGATTTGCTCCTTGGCGCGCTCTCCGTCAGCCGCCAGCTGGTGCTCTATTGCTACAGTGTCGGCTACCGGCAAGAATTTGCCTGGGATCTGGTTGGCGGAAAAATGCTCGGCTATATCGCCTGCTTCGACTGGTTCAACCAGGAGTCCTTTCGTCAGTGCCGTGACCGGGTCGACGAGATTTCCTCCGGATTTTCCGCGCCCTTCGTGGTGGCAGCCGATCTCGGCGAGCAGCCGCTGCCCGTGCCGGCGTGCGTCGTCAAGCCGGACATTCCCCTGATGCCTTCCGCCCGCTTTCTGTTTTTCCAGAGCCACAAACCCGCCAGCGTGCGCAGGGTGTTGATCACACTTCTCGATCTGCTGCTCGAGACCATGGAGTAGGCGAGGAGGGTTACCCATGGCACCTAACATCCGCCACAGACTCGATCTGTTGCGCGCGCTGTTGACCGGAGAAGGCCTGGAAGCGTTGCTCGAGCCGCTTGCTCCGCCGGAACTGCTCGCGGCGCACCGCTTCGTCCGGGAAAAGACCGTTGAGTTCGGCATCCGGATTCGCGGGAAAAAATGGGCACAGGATGAGCTGGAGGCGGAATTGCGCGCCCTTGGGGAAGCCCATGCCGCTGCAACGTGTCCGGCGCAAGAGCGGCAGTGTCATCTGGACCTTTGTCTGGAGGGCCAGCCGCAATGCATGCGGAAGGCCGCTATGGCGCAGATCCTGGCTATGGCCGCAGCCTGCAAGGCGTACTTGCAGAGTCCGGAGCCGCCCGGATGAGAACCGTGCTTGTCTTCGTCCTGTTGCTTTACTTTGCGCCGGGTGCTGCTGAGACGCCAGCCTTCAACCGCCGCTGCGCGGACCGTATTTGCACCTATGCCGGCGCCGAAGATGGGCGTTTTGCGGACGAAAGCCTGCGCGTACTGCAGCAGGCACGCGAGGAGATCCAGCATGACCTGGGGATCACCCATCAGGATACCCTGCGCGTCATTATCGCACCAAGCCGGGCGATCTTCCGGGAGTATTTTCAGGGTCATCTGCCCGAGTGGACCCAGGCCTTTGCGATTCCCGCCGCGGCCACCATGATCGTGCGTTCACCGCGATGGGACCGCCCGGAAGCCTCTTTTCGCCAAAGTCTGGTCCATGAACTGCTGCATCTTCTTCTTCATCAGCGCATCGGCACGCGTGAACTACCGCGTTGGCTCGATGAGGGCATGGCCATCTTTTATGCCGAACATGCCGAGTATGAGAACAAGAGCGCCCTCTCGCGTGCTCTTGCCACCGGGTCGCTGATTCCGCTGGAGGAGATCGACTCGGTGCTCGAGTTTGACCAGAATCGCGCCCAACTCGCCTACCAGGAAAGCTACTCCGCCGTACGTTACCTGCTGGCCACCTATGACAGCGAAGCGCTGCGCACCCTGCTCTCCGGCATTGCCGCCGGTGAGGATCTCGATGCTTTATTTTTGCGCGCCACCGGCAGTACCCAGGCCGAATTTGAGCGGGAATGGCGCGGCTATCTGGAGAGGACGCAGAAATGGCTCTGGCTGAGCGAGGTGGATGAGCTGATCTGGGTGGCGCTGCCGCTGCTTTTTCTTCTGGTGTTCCTCATCATCCGCTATCGCAACCGCCGGCGGCTGGCGGAATGGGAAGGCGCACTGGAAGGCGGGGTGGAGGGATCGGCGGAGGCGGAGGAGACCGCTGGCGCGGCCGGCGTGCCCTGGATGGCGCCACATTTGATGCCGCGCCGCCACCCCATGGAGCCGGAGGAGGGGCTGGATTCTGCAACACCGGAGGCGGACACGGACCAGGGTGCGGCACCGGCGGAGGAAGTGGAGCCGGAGGCGGAAGCGAAACCGGGCCAGGGTGCGGCGCCGGCGGAGGAAGCGGATCCGGGCAGGGAGGCTGACCCGGAGGAGGAAAATGGAATCATATCTTGAATTTTTCGCCGGATTTTTTTACATTATAAGATGAAAAAGATCCAGAACGTCGTTGAATATGTATTAGCCCAGCTTTTCGCCTTTCCGGTCCGGATGCTGCCGCACCGCATCGCCTTGCGATTGGGCGCGGGCCTGGGGTATCTGGCCTATTATGTGGTTCCCATCCGCAAGCAGGTTGCCCTGAAGAATATCGCGGCCTCCTTTCCGGACAAGTCCGCGCGCGAGGTCCGGCGGATTTGCCGCAATACGTACCGCAATTTTGGCCTGAACATCGTCGAGTTCCTCCGGATCCCGGAAATGGACGATAGCTACTATGACCGGTATATCGAGGTGGTGGGCGGCGAACAGTTGCAGGCGGCGGGCCGGGGTGGGCGCGGAGCGGTCTGCCTTTCGGGTCATTTTGGCAATTGGGAGCTCTTTCCGGCGTTGATTCATCGGATGGGATTTCCGATGGTCGGCCTGGCGCGGGACCAGCGCAATCCCTTGGTCAACAAGATGATCAACCGGAATCGCGAGGCCTGGGGGGCAGAGCTTGCCCGCCTCGGCATGGGCGTGCGCGCCGTCTTTCGTGCCCTGGCGGCCAATAAATTCATCACCATTCTTGCGGACCAGGATGCCCACGCCGAGGGTGTCTTTGTGGATTTTCTCGGCCGGCCCTCTTCGACGGCGGCCGGGCCGGCCCTTTTTGCCCTCAAAACCGGGGCGCCGCTGGTATTTGGCGTGGTGGTGCGCGGTGCAGGCGGACGGCACACGCTCATTCTCGAGCAGGTGGACCACGATGACCTCGAAGGCGCCACCCCCGGCAACATCTACCAGCTGACCCAGCGCCATGCCCGCCTGCTTGAAAAATATATTCGTCTGTATCCCGATCACTGGCTCTGGATGCACAAGCGCTGGAAGACACCTCCCCCGTCGGGAAGGTCCATCGAGAAAGTGATCCCGGGTGGCGAAGGTTGAGAAAATACTGATCATTCAGACCGCTTTTATCGGCGATGTTATTTTGGTGACCCCGTTGCTTCAGGCCTGCCGTGATCATTTTCCGGATGCCGTTGTGGATATCCTGGTCATTCCGGCGGCGGGCACGATCGTCGAGACCCATCCCGCCCTGCGCCGGGCTATTCTCTATGACAAGCGCAAAAGCCAGGCCGGCTGGCATGGGCTTATCACCATGGCCCGGCGGCTGCGGCGTGAAGGCTACGATCTGGTCCTCTCCCCGCACCGCTCGCTGCGCAGCGCCTTTCTGGCCTGGCGCACCCGGGCGGCGATTCGCGTCGGCTTCGACACCAGCAGCGGGGCCCGGCTTTTCACGCACCGGGTCGTCTATGACCGGTCGCGGCATGAGGTGGAGCGGAATCTCTCACTGCTCACCGCACTGGGCATCGATCCCGGCTGGATACCGCCGCAAATCTTTCCGACGGCGGCAGACCGCGCCGAAGTGGACTGGCAGCTTGCCGGACTTGATGCCGTCGCAGCGCCCCTGGTCGCCATTGCCCCCGGATCGATCTGGGCGACGAAACGCTGGCCGGCGGCCTCGTTCCGCCAGCTCGCTGAGCGCATCGCGGCGGCGGGTTGGCCGCTGGTCTGGATCGGCGGGGAGGACGATCGCGCCCTCTGCGAACAGATCAGCCAGGGTATGGCAGGACATCAGCTCAACTGTGCAGGGCGCCTCACCATCCGCCAGTCGGCAGAACTGATCCGTCGCGCAGCGGTTTTGGTGTGCAATGACAGCGCCCCGCTCCATGCCGCCTCGGCCGTCGACATGCCGACGGTGGCCATTTTCGGGCCGACGGTGCCGGAGTTCGGCTTCGGTCCCTGCAGCAGCGTGGCGGCCATCATCCAGGAGCAGCTGCCCTGCCGGCCTTGTTCGCCTCATGGCGGCCACAAGTGCCCGATCGGCACCCATGCCTGCATGACCGGCATCCCGGTGGAACGGGTGTTTCAAGAAATCAAGCGAATTGTCCTGGGAAAAAAGTAGTATGAGTGAACTCATCAAGATCAATGCCAGACATCCTGAGGATGATCTGATCAGCCGCGCCGTACGGGTCCTGCAGAAGGACGGCGTTATCGGTTATCCGACCGAGACGGTCTATGGCATCGGATCGAATATCTTTTCGGCCACCGCCGTGGACCGGATCTATTCCTTGAAGAACCGGGACCACAGCAAAGCCCTGATCGTGATTACGGCCGACCTCATCCAGATCAGCGATCTGGTCGAGGAGATCCCCGAATCGGCCGAACGGCTCATGGATAACTTTTGGCCAGGTCCGCTGACCATGGTTTTTCGCGCCGGCAAGGGCCTGCAAGGCCCGCTTTTCCACCATTCGCGCACCATCGCCATCCGCATCCCGGATTGTCCCATCTGTCTGGCCCTCCTCAAAAGCAGCGGTTTTCCGATCATCTCCACCAGCGCCAATCGCAGCGGCGAGGTGCCCGCCACCACGGCAGCGCAGGTGCAGGAGATGTTCGGCGATCAGCTGGATCTGATCATCGATGGTTCGCGGACGCTCTCGACGACGCCCTCCACCGTTGTCGATGTGACACGCCTGCCCGTACGCATCCTGCGCGAGGGCGCCATCTCCAAGTTGGAGATCGATACTGTGCTGGAATCCGTTTGAGCGCGCACACCCCAACGCCTTCTTTTAACCCGCAGCGGATCCTCGTCCTGCGGACCGACCGGATCGGTGATGTGGTCCTCTCCACGCCGGTGCTCACCGCTCTGCGTCACCGCTTTCCTCATGTCCATATCGCGATGCTGCTCCGGCCCTATACCGCCGATCTGGTGCGCGGTCATCCCCATCTGGATGCGGTGCTGCTGGACGATCCGACCGGGCGTCACGCCGGGCTCCCCGGTTTTTTTCGTCTTTGGCGCGAGGTGCGCCGGGGCCGTTATGATACGGCGCTGCTCCTGCACCCCTCGCTGCGCCTGGCCTTGCTTTGCTTCCTGGCGGGCATCGCCCATCGCGTCGGCACGGGATACCGCGCCTATGCTCTGCTCTTTAACCACCGTGTTTACCAGCACCGTAAAGGTTCCGGGCGGCATGAGCTGGATCTCAATCTCGATCTGGCCCGGGCGGTCGGCGCTGATTTGCTCTCCGTCCGATTTTATCTCACGGTATCTGAAAGGGAGCGGTCGCGCGTGCAGGAGCTGCTGCAGCAGGCGGGCCTGCAGCCGGGTCTCCCTTTTATTGTGGTCCATCCCGGCAGCGGCGGATCGGCCCGGGATTGGCCACTGCCCCATTTTGCCGCCCTCGCCGATCGTATTCAGGAGGAACTGGGGCTGACGGTGGTGCTGACCGGGAGCAAGGCCGAAGCTCCGCTGCTTGAGCGGATGTGCAACCTGATGCGGACCAGACCGGTGCGGCTGGACGGCCAGCTTTCCATCAAGGAGCTGTTGGCCCTCCTTGGCCAGGCGCGGGTGCTGGTGGCCAACAGCACCGGCCCCTTGCACATGGGCGTGGCTGCCGGCTGTCGCGTCGTCGGACTCTATTGCCCGCTGCTGGTTTGCGCCCCGGAGCGCTGGGGGCCGTATGGCCAGCGCGACGCGGTGCTGCTCCCGCCGGTTCCGCCCTGCCGCACCTGCTCGGGCCTGCAATGTCCGCAGGGCGATTGCATGGAATTAATCCCGCCGCAGCAAGTGTTTGCCAAGGTAAAGAGTCAGCTGCACGATGCATTGGATCAGCAGGAGAGGTGACGATGAAACGGTGGTTGGTGAAGGCCGGCGTTGTAACGGCGCTGGCGGCCGTTTTCCCTGCAGTGCGGGCGCAGGAACTCTCCCCGCAGGGAGGAGTGCCATTGCGGGAATTGCCCTGTGACGAGATGCCCATCGGCGAATACCTCGAATACTCAGTTCATTTTGGCAAGCTCAGCGCCGGACGCGGGGCGCTCTCCCTGGTGGCGGGCGACAGCCTGCATGGCCGCGCGATCTACCTGCTCACCTCGCGGCTCTGGACCAATGATTTTTTCTCCGGCTTTTACCGGGTGGACGATGTCATGAAGAGCTGGCTCGACGCCCGCGGCATTTTTCCCTGGCGCTATGAACGGACCCTGCGCGAAGGCAAATTCAAGGCCTTCCGCAAGGCGGTCTTCGATCCCCTGAACCGGCGCGCCTTTGAAGGCAAGGATACCCTCGCCGTTCCCGCCTACAGCCAGGATGTCCTCTCGATCATCTACTACGTGCGCACGCTTGATCTGAAGGTAGGACAGGTCATCGACCTGGACAGCTACGTCGATAAAAAAGTCTATCCCCTGCGTCTGACGGTGGAGAAGAAAGAGAAAGTCAAGGTGCCGGCGGGAAAATTTGAGTGTTTTCTTCTTGTGCCCGGCAAGCAACCCGGTTCCAAACAGGAACCCAAGGGGGAGATGTGGATCTGGCTCAGCGCAGACCAGCGGCGTCTGCCGGTCCGGATCCAGAGCCGGGCGGAACTGGGATCGCTGACGATGGCGCTGGATGTCATGAAGATCGTGAAATGAGGTATCGGCCGTCCGGGCCCGCTCATGCTGAAAAAAAACGCCGAAATGGCCGCCATCCTGTTGCTGGCGGCGCTGCTGCTGGCGCCGCCTCCGGGCGGCAGGGCCTCCGCCGGGGACAAATGGGCCTCCATCAGCGGCTTTGTCCGCGACGCCAGTAACGGCGAACCCCTCCCCTATGCCAATGTCTACCTGGTCGGGACGAATCTGGGGACCCTGACATCCCTGCGCGGCTATTTTGTCATCCCCCATCTGGCCGAGGGGCGCTATCTCTTCACCGTCTCGCTGCTGGGGTATCAGCGCTGGCAGAGCGAGGTCCAGCTGCATGCGGGCGCGGATTCGGTGCTGACGGTCCACCTGACTCCGTCCACGATCGAGATGGGCGAGGTTACCAAAACGGCGCAGCGCGAGCGCTTTGAGCGCGAGGTTCATATCTCCACGGTCGCCTTGACGATGCGCCAGCTCCAGGTGGTGCCGATGCTGGCCGAGGCGGATGTCTTTCGTACCCTGCAGCTCCTGCCGGGCGTGGTCAGCCGCAGCGATTTTTCCAGCCAGCTCTATGTGCGCGGCGGCAGCCCCGACCAGAATCTCGTGCTGCTGGACGGCGTCAGCGTCTATAATCCCTTTCATCTCGGCGGGGTTTTCAGCACCTTCAATGTGGATGCGATCAAGGAGCTGGAGTTTCTCAGCGGCGGATTTCCGGTCGAATATGGCGGCCGGCTCTCCTCCGTTCTCGCCGTGACCAATCGCGAAGGCAATGTCAAGTCCTATCGCGGTTCCGGCAGCCTGAGCTTGTTGTCCGTACGCGGCCTGGCTGAGGGTCCGCTCCCCTCCGGTTCTTTCCTCATCGCCGCCCGGAGAACCTACTTCGATCAGGTCTTCAAGCACACCCGCTATGCCTTTCCCTACTACTTTTATGATCTTCAGGGCAAGATCAACCTCGATCTCTCGCAACGTCACCGTCTCACCCTCAGCGGATTTTATGGAGATGATGTGCTCGATTTTTCCGCCGAGGGGGAGGATGAGTCCGAGGTGGACGTCGATTTGAACTGGGTCTGGGGGAACCGGACGACCAGCCTGATCTGGCGCTGGATCATCCGGCCCGATCTCTTTTCCGAGACCATCCTGTCGCGCAGCCGGTTCGACAACGACCTCGATGCCACCGTGGAGGGCAGCGGTACCGCCAACCTGATGCTCGACAACCGCATCAACGATTACAGCGCCAAGGCGGATGTTACCTATCTCGGCCTTCGCGGCCATGGCATCAAGTTGGGATTTTCGTGGTCTGATCTCGATTTCCGCTACGGGATCGCCATCGACGATTACCGGCTCTTCTCCTATACCGCCAGGCCAGCACTGCTGGCCCTCTACTTGCAGGATCACTGGCAGCTGCGCGCGCGCCTGCAGCTCAACTCCGGGGTACGGCTTGAACATTATTCGCTCGGAAACCGCTGGAGTCTCTCGCCTCGCCTGGGGCTGCAGTACCAGATTGCGGCCAATCTGGCCCTCAAAGCCTCCTACGGGCAGTATACGCAGTATCTCACCACGGTGGCCAGCGATGAGGAGAATTTTTCCCTGATGGACCTGTGGCTGCCCATCAGCAAGAATTACCGCCCGCAGACGGCCCGTCATTATGTGGCCGGCGGAGAATGGTGGCTGCCGCACGATCTCATCCTGACCATGGAGGGCTACTACAAGACCTTCGCCGGTCTGCTCGATCTGAATGAAAAAGGTATCGCCTCTGATCCCACGGATGACTATTTTGTCGCCGAGGGCACGGCGCGAGGCCTCGAGCTCCTGCTCAAGCGCCAGACAGGGCCCTTGCAAGGATGGCTGGGCTACAGCTGGTGCCTCACCAAACGCCGGACCGCGGAGCATACCTATTACCCCAAATATGACCGGCGCCATACCTTTCACGCGGTTCTGAACCGGAGGCTGGGGAGGAACTGGACGTTGGGCGTGGTTTTTTCCTATGGTTCAGGCATGCCCTATACGCCCATACCGGGCAAGTACATGGCCTATGAATGGCGGCTCGACCGGAATGAGCTCTCGGGTCATCTCGTTGACCGGCCCGGGGCGAAAAACAGTGCCCGCTTTCCCCTGTATCATCGCATGGATGTCAGCTTGCGCCGGGAGGGGCATCTCTTTGGCATCTCGGCCACCCCCTATTTGCAGATCATCAATCTCTACAACCGCAAGAATGTCTTTTATTACTTTTGGGACCATGACGCCAATCCGTCGCGGCTGACGACGGTTTCGATGTTTCCCTTGCTGCCAACGCTGGGGGTGGACTTTGCGTTCTAGCAGGCGCATCGGGATGCTGGCGGCTGCTTTACTGCTGGCGGCGTGCGGCGGCGGACCCGACGTCAATGAATTCAACTATGAGCCGGAGATCAACGTCTTTGCACTGTTGCTGTACAATTCGGGGCAGACAGTTATCCGTCTGGAGGAGAGCTATCGTGCTCTGGACCGGGTGCCGGAGGACCGGGGCATTGCCGGTGCCCGGGTGACGATAAAAGGGGCGGATCAGGAAGTGGCGTATGTTGATCAGGGGGGAGGCCGCTATGCCGAGGCCGGAAAAATCCTGCGTCTGGAGCCGGGGGCGACCTACCTTTTGACCATCAGCGTGCCCGATGGCCGCGAAGTGGCAGCGCAGTGCACCATGCCGGCGCCGCCGCGTCTGATCGCCCCGGCCGATCAGCAGCACATCGCAGCCAACGACGCACTCCCGGTCGTCTGGCAGTCGGAGTCGCCGGAGCCGCATTTCCTGGTCAACGTGCGCGGTAACATCCATGCTTATAGCGCCGAGGTCATGACCGATTCCACCGCGACAGATTTCTATCCCTTTTATCTCGCCCAGCCGGATATCTATGTCCTGAAGGTGGCGGCGCTGGACCGCAACTATTATGATTATTTGCGCATGCGCGATGAAGAGGAACCGCTCTGGCATATCCGGGGCGGAATTGGGGTATTTGGCGCCATCGCCTATGACGAGAGGGTAATCATCGCCGAATGAGGAGAGGATGAACAAACTGCTGAGCGCAGATTCGAGCACGGTGTATCTGGTACTGCTGGCGGGCTGCTTGCTGGTGGCCCTGTTCCTCTTGTCGATCCTGGGCGGCAAGGGCGGCGGCAAAGCCCCGGCGCGGAAAAAAAAGTCGGGCTCCCTGCATGGACTGACCCTGCTTCTGCTCGCCTTTTCCGCCCTGCTTCTGCTTTATTTTGTCATCTATTTGTATTATTTCACGCCGTTGCGGGGAGAAATGCAGGTTGCGCGCGTTGAATTTCAGAAGAATGGCACCGCAGCAAACGGATTCAGGGTTATCGTGATACCTTACGAAAACGGCGAAGCGCGGTCGGCCAAAAGCTGTGCTGTCCGGGGCGAGTTGTGGGCACTCCAGGGAGAGGTGCTGCAGTGGAAACCGTTCTTTGGCCGGGTCGGCCTGCGGTCAATGTTCCGCCTGACGGCCGTGGAGGGGTATGAGCGCCGCAACAACAGCCTGCAGAGGGTGAGCACGGCCACACTGGCCGGCGGTAGCGGCGAGGTGCTCTGGAAGCTGGCACATGGGCTCAATGCCTTGCTGCGCTGGGCGCAAGTGACCACGTGCCGCAGCAGCAGCACTGAACCGCTGTGGTCAGGGGGCTATGATCTCTATGCGGATCGCAACGGACTGCGCCTTGGCAGCGGCCGCGTGGCCCCAGCACCGGCCCCGCTCAGGAAAGAGCGCGCGCCGGAACGGGAGCGGCGCTACCCCCGCCGTCCGGACGAGGTGCGCCATTAAAGTCCCCAGCCGCCGCTGACCGGGATCTGGGCGCCGGTGATGTAGGCGGCGTTGTCGCTGCAGAGGAAGGTTAGGGCCGTGGCCAGATCAGTGCTGTTGCCCGGGCGGCCGCCCGGGACGCGCTCCGCCACGGCTTGCTGTGCAGTTTCACTCAGGGTGCCGTTGTTCATCAAGCCGGGAGCCAGAACATTGACCGTGATCCGGTGCGGGGCCCCCTCGACCGCAAGGGATTTGCTGAGGATGAGCACCCCGGTTTTGGCGATGGCGTAGGGCAGGACGTCGCGGTAGGCGTGGATGTGGTCACTGCTGGCAAGGCCGATGTTGATGATGCGGCCCCACTTTTGCGCCACCAGCGTCGCCCAGAAGGCTTGGCAGGTATAGTAGACGCTGGTGAGATTGCTCGCCAGCATCTCCTCCCACTCCTCCGGAGTAAAACTCCCCCAGGGTTTTTCGATAAACTCCCCCACATTGTTGACAAGAATATCGAGACGGCCGAACCGCTCCAGGAGGGCATCGCGCAGGCGGCAGACCTCCGCCCAGCGGGTCACATCCGCCTGAAAAGCGGCTGCGCTGTGGCCTTCGGCGCGCAGCGCGGCGACGAGCCGCTCGGCCTCCTCCCGGCTTTTGCGGTAATGGATGGCGACGGCAGCGCCCTGCGCCGCCAGGGCGCGTGCCAGGCCTGCGCCCAGACCGCGCGCGCTTCCGGTCACCAGCGCGATCCGCCCCGCCAATGCAGGGCTGGTGCTGCTCACAAGATCATCCGCATGGTTGTCCCCTTGCCGATATGGCTCTCCTTGATGAAAAGCCGGCCATGATGATACTCTTCCACAATCCGCCGGGCGAAATTCAATCCCAGCCCCCAGCCGCGTTTCTTGGTGCTGTAGCCCGCTTTGAAGACATCGTTGCGGCGTTTGGTGGTAATGCCGACGCCATTATCGCGAATGTCGATGGCGACGCGATTCTTGCCGTTGAGGGGCATGGTGATGATTTCAATCACCCCCTTTTTGCCTTTCACCGCATCGATGGCGTTTTTGATCAGATTTTCCACGGCCCATTCAAAGAGTTCGCGATTGAGGGGAACCGGCTTGCAGGCGCCATACTGCTCGATCAGCTGGATCTGGTTGCCGGTTTTGGGCAGGCGCTTGCGCAAATACTCGCAGACATCGTGGAGGACCGGCTGCACCTCCTGCGGATCGAGCAAGGCTTCGGAGCCGATATGGGAAAACCGGGCGGCGATTTTTTCCAGCCGCTTGATATCGGTCTCCATATCCGTCAGGGTTTGTTCGCGCTGGGCGGCGCCGAGATGCGGCAATTTGAGCAGTTCCAGCCAGCCGAGCAGCGAGGAGATCGGAGTGCCCAGCTGGTGGGCGGTCTCCTTGGCCATGCCCACCCAGATGAAGCGCTGTTCGCTGCTCTTGATGCTGCCGAAACCGAGAAAGGCGGCCAGCACCAACAGGCCGATGCCGCTCAAGGTGACCCAGGGCAGATATTGCAGGCGGGTGATTAAAACCGAATCGCCGAAATAGAGATAGCTGAGGACGATATCCTTGTAGGTGATGGGGATCGGCTCGTTCTCCTGGCGCATTTTGGCGAGGACCTTGCGCACCTGTTTGAGCGCTTCGGGCGAGCGGGCTGTATCCGGCACAGCCAGCCCCTGCCAGGAGTTGGGATTGCCTTCCCGGTCGGTCAGGACCAGGGGGAAGGTGGCGCGGCTGATAATGTTGACGAAGAGCCAGTCGAGCACCTCCGGTTGATCGGCCGCAACCGCCAGACGCTGATAGGTGAGGGCGTAGAATTCCGCGATGTCGCGGGATTGCTTGCGCAGATCCTTAACCAGTCCCTGCACGTAAAAATTAATCCCGGCGATGCACAGGATCACCACCACCACAAAGAGGTAGCGCAGGGTGCCGGAGAACATGTAGAGGGTTTTGCGGAAGGACATAGGTCCTCTCAATTAAAAAAGGGTGGGCGAGAGGCCCACCCTTGATTTCAGGCGGTCACCGGCTGCTTGCGGCGATGCTGATAGCGCATCCAGAGGGAATACCCGAGGATGCCGAGCAGCAGGAGCAGAACGATACCGGTGATCCACTCGCCAGCGGTATAGGAAGCCGGGGCGAATTTAAAGACCACCTGGTGATTGCCGGCCGGGAGAAAGAGGCCGCGCAGCAGGTAGTTGGTTTTGTAGATCTTGCTCTCTTTGCCATCCACATAGGCCTTCCAGCCGGAGGGATAATAGATCTCGCTCAGCACCATGATCGTCGGGGCCTTGACTTGCGCGGAAATCGCGATCTCGTGCAGATCGTATTTGACGATCTCTGCAGTATTTCCGGCAGCGGCGGCGACCGCATAGGGCGGATTTTCCTCGACCACGGCAACCCGGCGGGGGTCGAAACGGCCGCTTTTCATGAAATCAAAGATGCTCTTGCGGCCACTGAGCACCCGGGTAGAATCGGCGAAAAAGGCGCGCGGCAGCACGGTGGTGTTGCGATAGAGGGGCACCTGCTCGGGATTGGCTACCGGCTGGTAGCGCGGATCGTTGAGCGGCAGCCATTGCATCACCAGGTATTTGACATTGAGCATATCGAGCATCGCCGAGTCAAAGGCGAGGCGATCCGGCGCGATCTGGCTGGGCGGCACTTCCACCGGGGTAACGCGGTTGTCGCGCATGCCCATCCGCCAGTATTTGGAGACAAAGCTGTTCAGGCCGTAGCGATCCTGGGAGTCGAAGCCGGTTTCGTCGAGGAACTCCTGGTAGAGGCGCAGTTTGGCGGCGCTGTATCCGGAAATATTGGGAATGAAGTGGTACATATACCAGTTACCGCTTTTGTCATCGAGCACCGGGAAGATGCGGTACAAGGACTTGTCGCGCTGCAGAAATTCAACGGCGGGCGTTGCGGCAAAATAGGCCCGCTCGTCCGACTTGTCCTGGGGCCGGATGATCCGGGCATCCACGGCCCAGAGGTCGAAAACAGCCAGTGCGCAAAGCGAGAGGGTCAATGCCAGCCGGGAGAGATTGTTCTTGAGGAAATGGAGGATCAGGGTGACGACGAGCACCACCAGGCCGATGGATTTGAGGCTGTCCAGCACCGCCTTGTTGTAGGCATCGACGCGCTGGGCGTCATTGAGGGTATGGCCGCCGCTGCCGGCCATGCCCATATAGAGCGCCTTGCCGAGCAGGACCATGAGGCCGAGTACGATTACCACGCCGGCGAATCCATAGAGGTAGCGGGTCAGGGATTTGAGCCGGCGGCTGCGTTCGAGGGGTTTGAGCTGCGGCAGCTGGGTGCGCAGTTCAAAGAGGGCTTGCAAGCCGATACCCGCCAGCACGAGCATGCTGATATCGAGGATGATATGGATCATGCTGGGGACGCGAAATTTGTTAAAATAGGGCAGGATCTTGAAGAGCGGCGTATAGAGCAGCCCGAAATGCTTGCCGAAGGAGACCAGCAGCGAAAAGAACGCCACCGTCGTCATGATCCAGGTTGTGCGGTCGCGGCGCAAGACCAGCGGAATTCCGGCCAGGAGAAAGACGATGACGCTGAAATAGAGCGGATAATCCGTGAAGGGCATTTTGCCCCAATAGGTGGCGCCGCCGAATCCCATGAATGAGGGGATGAAAAAAGTCACCATCTCTAGAGGATGGAAGGACCAGTTGGCGGCGTAATCAAAATCCAGCCCGCCGCCCTCGGTGCCGCCGCCGCGGATGGAGTAACGCTGGTAGTCGAGGACCGAGGTATAGAGGATCATCGAGAGGAGCACACCCGCCGCTATAGCTCCGGCGAGCATTCCGGCGGAGATCAGCAGGGGTCTGATCTCGCGGGTGCGGCGGTAATCGGCGATTTCCTTGTAGAGGAAATAGATACCGAGGAGAATAAAGGTATAATAAGAAACCTGGATATGGGCGCGCACCATCTGAAAGCCGATGGCGAGGGAGGTCAGGCTGAACCAGAGTCCGTTTTTCTCCTCCATCATTTTTTTGGCGCAGAGGAGGATGACCGGGATCAGAACGGCAGCAAGGAATTTGGTGTTATGGCCGTAGGAGGTGAAGGCGACAAATTGAGGAATAAATATCACTGCCAGCCCGGAAAAGAAGGCCGCCAGGGGTTCGACCCCGAGGCCGCGCATGAGGAGGAACATGAACAGGGCGAACAACAGATAATTGAGGAGGATGAACATAAAATCCGGCATCGCGATCATGCGCAGGAAGCCGATGAGCACATCATCGAGGCGGTTGACATGGGGCGCGCTGAGCAGGGATCCGAAAGAGGGCATGCCGCCGAAAATGTAGGGACACCACAGGGGCGTGACGCCGCGGGAGAGGGCTTCCTTGACAAAGGGGGCCGTGGCGCGGGCGCTTTGCTGATCGGGCATCTGAAAGGTTTTACCGCCGAGGATGACCTGGTGATAGAGTATCAGCAGGAGCAGGAATGAGAGCAGCAGGAGTGCGGCCAGGGGATGGCGAGTGAGCAGATTCTCCTTTTCCATGGGCGGTGGCGTCAGGATCTTTTCCTGTGCGACTTTTTTCTTTTTCACGGCAGCCTCATTGCAGGACAGGGATGGATGCAGATTATTGATTATTATATGACAATTTTTCAAGAAAGTCCAGCGATTCTTTATGCTTTTGCTTTGAAGTTTTTTGATCCTATCTCCAGAATTTTTATATTAACAGCAGCCCGGAATGGTCCGGGGTCTCATCCCCAACGAGGCTTTTTGCATGGCGCTCCCACCCCCGCAGATTCTTTTCATCCAGCCCAGCCAGGCCCCCTTCGTGCTCGCCGATGCCGCCACCCTGCGTCAGCACTTTCGCCTGCGTACGCGCCGTTTTCATTTCAAGCCGCGCCTGCGGCAGCTGTGGGATCATCTCGCCCAATTCTGCTGGCTGCTGTGTTATCTACCCTCCGCAAGGGCCGTCTACACCTGGTTCGCCGACTATCATACCCTGCTTGCGGTTTTGGCCGGAAAGATGCTGCACAAGCCGGTCGTCATCGTTATTGGTGGCTATGACGTCGCGCGCATGCCCGAGTTTCACTATGGTGCACATCTGGCGCCGGTGCGCTCCTTTTGCAGCCGGATGAGTCTGCGCCATGCCACCCTGCTGCTGCCGGTTTCGCAGGCCACGGCGGACGAGCTGGCGTCCTTTGCTCCGCACGCTCCGGCACGGATCCTTCCGAACGGTGTCGATACCGGATTTTTTCAGGCGGAGGTGGAGGCGCAGAGGGAGGTGGACGTGCTCACGGTCTGCGGCGCGCGGGACCGGCGCGCGGCCGCCATCAAGGGCATCGAACTCTTACTGGAGACGGCGCGCGCACTGCCGGAGGTTTCATTCAGGGTAGTGGGACTGGAGGCGGAAGCCCTGGTCTGGGTGAAATCGCTGGGGGTTCCGGGGAATGTGCTGCTGCAGGGCCGGCTGGGACGCAGCGAGCTGGCTGCGCTCTATGCCCGCACCCGGGTCTATGGCCAATTTTCCCGCCACGAGTCCTTTGGCATGGCTTTGGCTGAAGCGATGGCGAGCGGATGTCTGCCGGTGGTGACGGCGACCGGGGCTCTGCCCGAGGTTGTGGGCGCGACGGGATGGATTGTCCCGGAGCGTTCGGCGGCCGCTCTGGCGGCGGCGATTAAACAAGCCCTGGCCGCCGGCCCGGCGCAGCGGCGCGCTGCCCGGCAGCGGATCGTCGAGTGTTTCGCATTGGAGAAGCGCCAGGCCGGCCTGGTCGCACTGCTGCAGGAACTCCTGCAGGCTTGAGCCGGATTCCTCCGCCATCGCCCGCCGCTACCTTTATTTTCCCCCCTTATCACCCGCAGCCTGGATCAGCCCGTCAAAGAGGGTGGCGAGCTGATGGGTCAATTCGCGGCGCTCAAAGAGCCGCCCGGCCTCTTCCTGTTCTCTTTTCGGGCCGGAGCCGGGCTCTGCGAGCAGGCGGCGCAGAGCCGCGGCGATGGCGGAGCTGTCGCCGGGTGGAACGCAGAGGCCCAATCCATGGCGGCGGATGAGCGCAGCGGCGTCACCTTCGGGCGCGAGGGCGAGGATGGGCAGGCGCGCGCCGATGTATTCAAAGAGTTTGCCGGTGAGGATGCCGCGGTTGGCGGGGGCGTCATCGATGATCAGCAGGGCCGCGTCGGCGGCGAGCAGGTACTGCAAACTCCGGGCGTGGTTGACGTAGGGGATATGTTCAAAGAGGGGAGCGGCGGGTGAAGCGGCGATCTCCTGCAGGATCGGTTCGCCCACACGCCCCACCAAACGGATGCGCAGCTGCGCCAGTGGCGGAAAGTGTTCGGCGAGCAGTTGTTCGAGGGCGCGCAGCAGAAAATGGGGATTGCGGTTGCCGTAAAGGGACCCGGTGTAGATGAGGGTGAATCCCGGCGCTTTCTCCAGGGGCTTCACGCCCGCCAGATCGGCGGCATCAAAGCCGTTGGGCAGCTGCTGCCAGCGCGCATCGCGCAGATCGGGATGGCGGCTGAGCAGGTCCTCCTGCACCCCGGGCGAGACCGTGAGGATGCGGTCCGCGTCCGCCAGGACCCGCGTTTCCATCCGGTACTCCAGGGCCCGGCAGGGGGCCGGCCGCCATTGCGGGGTCGAAAGCCAGCCGATCCAGGAATCGCGAAAATCGGCAACCCAGGGCAGTCCGGCGGCCCGCTTGAGGCGGCAGCCGATCAAATGGGTGGTATAGGGCGGGGCGCTGGAGAAGAGGAGATCGATCTTTTCACTGCGGAGAATTTTCCGGCCCAGCTGGAGCGCTGGATAGAGCCAGGTCATGCGTGCATCGGGGACGAAGAGGGTGGCGCGGATGGCTTCCGCAAGCCGTTCGCTCCAGGGCTGGCGTTCATGCCCCTCCCGCGTCAGGGTGGCGATATCCGTGGCGGTGTCGGCGGCCTTGCCGGTAAATTTGCGATAGAGACGGTAGGGTTCGAATAGGGGTGCGCGGTAGATGTGGACACCCTCCGGGATCTCTTGCAGCAGGGTCTCATCGCGGGCCGGATAGTCCGCTTCCCTGGCGGTGAGAACCACGGGCTCCCAGCCGAACTCCCGCAGATATTTGACGAACTTGAGGGTTCGCTGCACGCCGGCGCCGCCGGCCGGGGGAAAATAGTAGGTGATGACTAGGACTCGGGGCATGGTTTACTCATCATGATGATTGCGCCGGTGATAAAGAGTTCGCGGAGGAGGGGGATGCGGCCCAGGGTCTGCGCCGGGATCACTGGCCAGCCGAAGCGCAATTTGTAGCTGGGTCGGCTGAGATAGTAGCATTCGGCGGTGATGGTGAGCCGGTGCTTTCGTGCCAGCCGCCGGCACAAGGCGATGGTCATCCGATTGCGGCGGAGTTTTTCCATCTCGTCGAGGAAGCGGGGATTCGGGTCGTGCGCCGCGATATAGCGGGCGAGCGGGTGCCAGAGCGCTGCCGGCAGGATGTGAAACCAGGGGATGCGGCGGAGAAAGCCGCCGAGCATCTGCTGGTGCCCCCCGAAGGGGGAGTAAAAGGGGGGAAACGTCAGGATCAGGCGTGTTCCCGGCTGCATCAGGGCAGCGAGGGCGGCGAAGGCGCCGGCTTTATCCGGGAGATGTTCAAAGACATCGCGCAACAGGATGAGATCGAAGCGGCACCGGGCCGTCTGCAGGGGCATATGAAAAAAATCGGCGGCGATGAAGGCGGTGCTGGCCAGTTGGGCGGGTGAGGCGAAGTGGCGGGCGAGCTGGAGCCGGCTCGGGCTCAATTCCACGCCGATGCTCTGGCCGCCGGCTTCGGCGAAGGCGCAGAGGATGCCCGCCTCCGCACAGCCGATATCGAGCATGCGGGCGCCGGCCAGGGGGACGCCCCACTGCCGCAGCAGCGGCAGGAGATACTCCTTGCCGAGTCGATACTGGTAGAGCCAGTACTTTTGTTTGCGGGAGAGATCGCCGTTCAACATGCCCGGGCTCCCCTGCAAACGCGGGATGGGCGTGCGCCCGGGGAAATCCGGCACAGGCCGGCTCTGGAGTCGATTCTGGCAGAGGGCATGCGGCTACTCGGATTTCCCCCGGAATTTTTCCAGAAGGCCGCTCTTCCGGGTCGGAAGTTCGACGATGATGCTGGAATCGCTGAAGAAAAAGAGATCTCCCACCTTGAGGCCGATCTCGTCGCGCAGGGGCTTCCAGTGCTCGCGATAGGCTTGATTGTCGATACGGGTGCCGTTCTTGTCTTTGAGCACCAGAATGACCCGCTCGGGGAACTGGCGGTTGATCATGAAGGGAGAGTGGGTGCTGAACACCACCTGATTCTTCAGCGCCAGATCTTCCAGAACCTTCATCAGATCCTTCTGGCCGGAGGGATGGAGATGGATACCCGGTTCGTCGAAGAGAAAGAGATACTCGTTGGCCTGAGCTTCGAAGGTCTGGGCGAGAAAATTGACATAGAAGGAGAGGTACCAGCGAAAGCCGAGGCTGCGGGATTCCGGGGTGTCAAAGACGGTGGTGCTGTCGCTGAAATCGATATAGAGCGCGCGGCCATTGACATTCAGCTTGACCTCGATGGTCGGCTCCTGGGACCAGACGCGGCGCAGTTGTTCGGTGATGATACGGCTGGCTTCCTCGAGAGCGCGGCGGCCGCGGGCGTTGTCTTCAAAGATAGTTTCGTAGCGGTCGACCCCGCCGATCTTGAGCAGGTTGCGTTCAGTGGCGCATTCGGGAAGATTGGCGCACAGATCATCGTAATCGACGCGGTTTTTGAGCAAGCGGATGTCGGGAAAGTAGAGGATTTTGGGGAGAATCCGCAGCAGCCGGGCGATGTCGACGGACTCGACCGGATTGCCATTGATCAGGAGATGATAGTCATTGAGGGTTGGACCATCCTTGCGGATGTTAAAGCGTTCGACCTCCTTGAAGGCCTCCGAGAGGAGCAAGAGCAGGCGCCGGTTCTCCTTGGTGAAGCTGGAGAACTCCAGGGTCAGCTCCGGGGGTTTGGCCAGGTAATAATGGTTTGAATACTGGCAGGTAAAGGCCGCATCGAGAGCCACTTTGTCGCGAAAGGCCTCGAGGGCTTTAAGAATATTGGATTTGCCGCTCTCATTAGCGCCGATCAGCACATTGATGTGGGGATCCAGCGGCAGCGTGATTTCATAGATCGACTTAAAGGCGCGAATTTCTATCCTTGAGATGATCATCGGCGCACTCCGGCGTGGGGGTCAAGGGATCACTGCGCACCCGTACGTTCAATCAGGGTGTCGTGGCGATAGGTATCATCGGTATTGGGATAGTCGGTCGTATAGTGCAGCCCTCGGCTCTCCTTGCGCATCATGGCGGACTGGATGATCAGTTGGGCTACGGTGGCCAGATTGCGCAGCTCGAGCAGCCCCTCGGTGATCCGGGTGCGTTTGTAATAATTCTCGATCTCCTGGCGGATCAGGCGGATGCGGCTCAAGGCCCGCTCAAGGCGTGCATTCGAGCGGACGATGCCGACATAATCCCACATGATGTTCTGAATCTCGAGGCGATCATGGGAAATCAGCACCCATTCCTCCTGATTGAAGGTGCCCGTATCGTCCCAGACCGGGATGGCGCTGGGAATCGAGGTGCGGGTTTCGGCAAAACGGAGGGCTTCCTGGCTGGCCTCGTGGGCGAAAACGACGGCTTCCAGCAGGGAGTTGGACGCCAGGCGATTGGCGCCGTGGACGCCTGTGCAGGTCACTTCGCCGCAAGCCAAAAGTCCGTTGATGTTGCTGCGCCCCTGCAGATCGGTCCGCACACCCCCGCAAGCATAATGCGCTGCGGGCACGACCGGAATCGGCTCCCTGGTGATGTCGATCTTGTAGCGGAGACAGTTTTCATAGATGTTGGGGAAGCGGGTGCGGACCGCTTCAGCATCGAGATGGCTGACATCCAGGTAAACACAGGGCACGCCGTGCTTCTTCAGCTCGGTATCGATGGCACGGGCGACGATGTCGCGCGGGGCCAGCGCCCCCATGGGATGATACTTTTCCATGAAGGATTCGCCATCCTTGTGGATGAGTCGGCCGCCAAACCCGCGCACCGCTTCGGAGATCAGAAACGAGTTGGCCTCCGGGTGATAGAGCGAAGTGGGGTGGAACTGCATGAACTCCATGTTGGCGATGATGGCCCCGGCCCTGAAGGCGATGGCCATCCCGTCGCCGGTGGCAATGGAGGGATTGGTCGTGTGCAGATAGACCTGGCCGCAGCCGCCCGAGGCGAGAAGGGTCGCTTTGGCGATGAAGCATTCGATGCGTGCCGCATTGATGTCGAGGACGTAGGCGCCCCAGCAGTTGATCGAGAGATCCTGGGCCGGGCGGGCGCTGAAGACCTGGTGTTCGGTAATCAGCTCGACAGCCATATGGTGTTCATAGATGGTAATGCGCGGATGGTTGCGCGCCGCGGCCAGCAAGGCGGTTTCCACGTCGCGACCGGTGTGATCCTTGACGTGGACGATGCGATTATGATGATGGCCGCCTTCGCGACCAAGGTCAAACTGCCCGGTTTCGTTGCGCGTAAAGGGCACGCCGAGATCAAATAGCTCGCGGACCCGGGGTGGGCCTTGTTCGACGATCAGGCGCACGGCATCCTCGTGACAGAGGCCGGCGCCGGCGGTCAAGGTGTCCTCGATATGCTCCGCATAGGAATCGCTCTGATCGAAAACCGAGGCGATGCCGCCCTGAGCGTAATTGGTGTTCGATTCGGACTGATGTTTTTTGGTGATGATCGCGACGGTGCCTTTTTCCGCCAGCTTGAGCGCTGCCGAGAGGCCGCCAATGCCGCTGCCGATGACGAGAAAATCGGATTCTATGCTCATGTACTCTTCTTTTTTTAGTAAAGTACATCATATCCGTATAATTTGCAACAGGTTTGTTAATAAAAAAGGCCGGTATGAAAATACCGGCCTGATGCAGGGCGCAAGCCCACCGTAATGAAACAGGATCCTATTTTTCAATCAGCCCCAGCAGCTCGCGGTTTTTGATCGGTCGCGCGATCAGCTCGGCGATGCCGCTGGCGCGCGCCTTGGCGGCGAGGTTCGGGTTGCCCTGGTCATAAACGCCGAGAAGTTTGGTCTGGGGATGTTTGGCCTGAATCCGCTGGGCGATATCGAATCCGTCCACAGCCTCCTCCCGGGACTCCGGCAAGGCCAGGTCCAGGATGGTCAGATCCGCAGCCGCCTGATCCAGCATGGTGAAGAGATCATCGGCGTCACGCGCGACACGAACTTCATGACGATTGCTCAGCGCCAGATACATTTGCATGCCGGAGCGCAACTCGTCGTTAAAAATGACTATTTTCATACCATTCCGCGGTCTCTCGTCGGGCCTGAATTGTGTTAAACTATTATAAGATAGCGACAACAGGCCTGCTCTGCGGAAAGCTTTTTAATAGAGTTTTAGCAAACGGCTCTGTTTATAATAGTGCGCCAGGATGGCGGCATGGTCGAATCCCTGCTGCGCCATGACGGTAGCGCCCACCTGGCAGAGGCCGACCCCATGGCCCCAGCCGGCGCCGTGCAAATGAAACGTGGTCACGGCACCCTCTTCATCCCGATCGCGCTCGATATAAAAACAGGCGCTGTAGAGATGGCTCTCGGAGAGGGCGCGCCGGATGACCAGCTCCTTGCCGATGCGGACGGTGCGCTCGCTGCCGACGATATCCAGATGGATCAGGCGGCCTCCGGGGGCGCGGTCGACCGGAATCAGATCGACCAGCTCGCCGAAGTGGATGCCGAGGCGGCGGCTGATCAATTCACCCAGCTCCGGGCGCGGGAAAGAAACCTGCCAGCGAAAGAGATCCCGCGTGTTGTAGGGCAGGGAAGAGGGAATTTCGTATTTTTGCGTATTACACCAGACATCGGGAGTGCTGTTGATATAGTTGCGCACCTGCGCCTCGTCGGTGAGCGGGTAATGCAGCTGTTCCCGGCCATCCACGCCCGGCACCAGGTAAGGGACCTCACGCTCATCCCAGACATGCGCATAGTCCTCCATAATGCCGCCGCAAATCTTGGCGTAGCGGGCATCGCAGACGCGGCCCCCGTGGAGGAGATTGACCCCCTCGGTCTCCACGGCAGCGGCGCGGGAATGGTCGGAAATGTTGGCGACCCCGTGATAGCACTGGCAGTGATCGTCGGAACAGAGATGAAATTTCTCGTCATAATGGTGTTTTCCCATGGTGGCGAGAATGGTGCTGCGGGCAGCGATGGTCTGGGCCTTGAGCAGCTCGACCGGATTTTCCGCGGTCATTTCTGAAGAGTTGACGCTGATGAGGTAGGTCTCGATATCCAGTTCATTGACCGCCAGCAGCCGGCCGGCATTGTTGAGGCAGATTTCGAGGATCCCGGGCAGCAGCTGGGTGCGTTTGTGCTGCCAGTGGAACTCGATGCCGACGGTCACGTCAAAAAGCTCGATGCGGGCTCCGGGATCGGCAGGAACGATGCGGCATCCCTCCTGAAAGGGCTGGTGCATCACCAGGAGGGTCCCCGCTGCCTTGCGCACGATCTCCTTGACCACGACCGCCTCGCCGACGGGCTGGTATGCCAGGGCAAAGGTTTTCGCCTCCTCGGCGTCGGCAAATGCGCTGGTGACGACCCAGTACTCGCGGTTGTCCATGGTGAAATCGCGCAAGGGCAAGACGATTCCGGGCCGCCACAGGGTGGTGGTGATATTCCGCTCTTTGAGCTTTTTGTGGCGTTTCTCGGCCTCTTCCTCGGTCACGGCGATGGCCAGACGCACATGGTAACGCACTTCGGCGGCCTGCGTCTGGCCGATGTGCGCCTCACAGGGCGTATTCGCCTTCCCCCGGGCCATGCGATTTCCCTGCAGATCGAGAACATCAAAGGCACTCTCGCATTGAAAGCGAATGGTTTCGGCCGACTGGATCATGCCAATGCGGACCTGGGGTGCGCTTTTATTCATGGTCATCTCCTGTAATACGATCCTGCGTAACGGTGGTGGTTCGGGCTTCACAGGCGTGCTGGAATCCGGCCACCGCCGGAACCAGAAGCAGGATGGCGATGGCGATCCAGATCCACTTGACATGGACCTCTCCGGAATACCACGCCAGCTTGCCGTCGCCTGTGTTCGTGGCGAGAATGGAGATCAGATTGTTAATGGCGTGCAGCATCACCGCCGGCCAAATGCTGCCGCTTTTCCAGGCCAGGTAAGCCAGCACCAGGCCGAGCAGCGTGATCTGGATCATCCACCAGATATTGAAGTGGAACATGGCAAAAAGGATGGCCGAGAGGGCTATGGCTGTGGCAATGTCGCTCAGGTGTTCCAGCGTGCGCTGGATCAGTCCGCGAAACAGCATTTCCTCAGCGAGTGCTGCAACGATGACGCCGTTGCCAATGATCAGCAGGCCATCGCCAAAAGAGTTGATCGCCAGCAGATCGCCCACATCGAACCAGGAGGGCAGAGGGAAAAAGATGGCGAGGATGCGGTCGAGTTCATCCCCGAGGACCATAACCGGAATGGCGAGAAGCAGGGTGAAGAAGAGGATGGGCAGGGTGACCGTCTGCAGGCGGAAGGCTTGCTGGAAGGGGATGCCGCGTTTCCGGATGTAGAAGAGGGCGGGAAGGATGAAGAGCGTTTCGGCCAGCAGGCTCCATTTGGGGCCGCCCAGCAGCATCAGCGCCGATCCGATAAAAATGCTGGCGATAAACATGGCCAGCGTCCAGAGCAACACCCGGGAAAGTTCCCGGGCATCCAGTTGGGTATGGTCGTTATCAGGGTCCATGAGCACTCGTTTATAAAGGAGGCGTGGTCAGTTGGTAGAGCAGGATGGCTGCAGCGATCGCGGCGTTGAGCGATTCCGCTCCGCCTCCGGGAATGGTGACGCGTTGATCGACCACCTCGTGCAGGGGCGTCCGCAGGCCGTGCGCCTCACTGCCGATGACCAGCAGGTCATGCCCGCTGGCGGTGATGGCGCGGGCGGATGCCCCGCCGCCCGCTTCGGCGGTCAACAGGCGCCAACCTGCGGTGCGGGCCATCCGGGCCGTCTCCAGCAGATCAAGACCCTCGTGGATCCGCAGGCGAAAGAGGCTGCCCATGCTGCTGCGGATAACCTTTGGATTATAGAGTTCCACCGTTTCACGGCTAAGCAGCAGGGTGCGGACACCAAACCACTCTGCCGTGCGCAGAATGGTGCCGAGATTACCCGGGTCGGCGAGGCCATCGATGGCCAGGACCAGCGGCTCGTTGCAGCGCTGCGGATCGAATTCGGCCATCCTGGTTTTGCGCAGCACGGCTACGATCCCCTGGGGTGTCGTGGTTTCCGTAAGGGCGGCGAGGGCGGGGGCCGTGAGGATCTCCAGCGGCACGCCACGGCGGCGGAGCTCCTGCAAGAGGGTCTGGCTGCGCTTGTTGCGCATCTCTTCAGGAAGGTAACAGGCCCGCACCAGGCCGACCTCCGCCCGAACCGCCTCCTCGCAGAGCCGGATCCCCTCGATCAGGCAAGCCTGCTCCTGTTCGCGGTACTTTTTCTGTCGCAGGCGGCGCAACTCGGCAAGTTGTTGCTTTGAAATGGGCATGAGGGGATATCCGGAAACCGGCTGACGTGATCGCTGCAGGCAGGCCGATGCGGCTGCTGCAGCCATGCGCTTGAGCTGCCTCCAATATAGGACAAAATGGCCATAATGCCAAATCCTTTTTGCCGTCCCGCTCCGTGCCCGTTGTGCACGGCAGCCGGGGCAGCGGCCGTGTCAGGATGATTTCTCTTGCGTTTCAATTCCAATGCCTTAAATTACTAGGGACGCAACAATGTATAAATCCGGGAGAGTACACCATGGTACTTCGCGATGAGCTGGTCAGCTATCTCGACGAATACTTGCGGGTGCGATTGATCCCCGATTCAGGCCCCATGGGTCTGCAGGTCGAAGGCCGGATGCAGATCCGGCGGATTGTGACCGGTGTTTCCGCCTGTCTCGAGCTTTTTGAAGCAGCGGTGCAGCGCGAGGCCGATCTCATCATGGTCCATCACGGCCTGCTCTGGGACCGCGATCGCCGCACCATCCAGGGGCCGTTGCGGCAGCGGCTCAAATTTCTGCTCGAACATGACCTCACCCTGCTGGCCTACCATCTCTGCCTCGACATGCATGAAGAGGTGGGCAACAACATTCTGGCGGTCAAGGCCCTGGGCATGCACAATATCTCGCCGCTCGGCCGGATCGGTCTCATGGGGACGACCGAGGAGATGGATTTTGCCGAGTTGCAGGAGCTGGTCCGGTATACCTTCGATCGTGAGCCCTTTGCCTTTCCGTTCGGGCCCGAGAAGATCCGCCGCATCGGCTATTGTTCCGGCGGTGCACCGGATGATCTGGCGCTGGCCATCGAGGAAGGGCTCGAAGCCTATATCACCGGCGAGGTTCGGGAAAAGACCATGCACATGGCCAAGGAGGCCGGGATCCACTTTTTCGCAGCCGGCCACTATGCCACCGAGCGGCTTGGCATCAACGCGCTGGGTGAACATTTGATGCGCAAGATGGATGTGGCGGTCGAGTTCGTCGACATCCCCAATCCGGTGTGAGGGAAGGTTCATATAGTTTGAATACTTTGCACTATTGGTGAATCTAATTATTAGACACGACGTAAGACAATCAGGGAGCAGAAACAACATATGAGAGAAGTCATTATCATTGGCTCCGGTCCGGCCGGCTTGACCGCCGCCATTTATACCGGCCGCGCGCAGCTGAATCCGCTGCTGATCAGCGGCATGGAACGGGGCGGTCAGGTGACGCTGACCAATGACCTGGAGAATTTCCCGGGCTTCCCGGAGGGCGTGAGCGGATTTGACATGTACCAGCTCTTCGAAAAGCAGGCGCTGCGGTTCGGAATGGAGGTCCTCTACGATGTCGTCGAGAGTGTGGAGCTCGAGGGTCCGGTAAAGCGGGTACGGACCGCCACGCAAACCTATGAGGCCAGGTCGGTGATCATCGCCACGGGCTCGAATCCGCTGCGGCTTGGTATCCCCGGGGAAGAACGCTATATTGGCAAAGGCGTCTCGTACTGCGCCACGTGCGACGGCTTTTTTTTCACCGGCAAGCAGGTGGTGGTGATCGGCGGCGGCAACAGTGCGCTCGATGAGGGCCTCTTTTTAACGCGTTTTGCGGAGAAAGTGACGATCATTCACCGCCGCGACCGGCTGCGGGCCGATGCCATCCTCCAGGAACGGGCGTTCAAACATGAAAAGGTCGCATTTCTGTGGGATACGGTGGTGGAGGAGATTGCCGGCGCCACCACGGTGACCCATTTAAAGTTGCGTAACGTCAAGACCGGCGTCCAGTCCCAGTTCCCGGCGGACGGAATTTTCGTCTTTATCGGCCACAAGCCCAATACGGAGCTCTTTGCCGGTCAGGTTACGCTGGATACAGGGAATTATATCGAAACGGACCACCGTACGCGCACCAATCTGTCCGGCGTCTTTGCTTGTGGAGATGTTCAGGATGCCATATATCGCCAGGCCATCACCGCCTCCGCCTCAGGCTGCATGGCGGCCATTGAAGCTGAAAAGTACATTGCCGAACTCGAGGGTCACGCCTATCCCGGACGTTGACCTCCGGCCTGAGCCGGGAAAGGGATTGAATCTTAACCGAGGAAGCCTATGGAGTCGCAATCCCAACGCGGATCGGTCGTAGTGGGCGCTGTATTGGTCGTTATCGGCTGCCTGCTCCTTTTTGACGGCCCTTCTCTGTTTGATATCATCCGCTGGTTCTTTCACTATTGGCCGATCGCGCTGATCGCGCTCGGGATTTACCTCCTGACCGGCGAGCGGCGGCGGAGCGAGGATGGCCACCCCCCCATTGAGCCGGTGGGACGGGAATATACCGGGACGCTGGCGCGCGATTCGGTCATCGGCGATCTGCGCATCAAGCTGCCGGCACAGGGTTTCAACGGCGGCACGGCCAAGACTGTGGTGGGATCGGTGGTGATCGATGCCTCTCAGGTTGCGCTGGAGCCGGGAGAACATCGCCTCTATCTGCGCAGCAGTGTCGGTGATGTGCATGTCGATCTGCAGCCGGGGTTGGCGGTCAAAGTCAGGGCCAGGGTGGGGGTAGGAGATATCAAGGTCTTTGATCAAAAGGCGGATGGATTCAACCAGGAGCTGAACTTTCAGACTCCCCGGTATGAGGAGGCGCCTTCCCGGCTGCTGGTGACCTGCAGCGTCGGGCTGGGAGACATCAAGGTGTTTTAGGATCCATCAACGCGGGTGCATTGCAGCGCCGGAAGAGCGGTTGTTCTCCTCCGGCGCTTTTTTTGTGCCGGCGGCCCCGTATGCACGGCGGGACGCTCAGGCTGCTGCGGCGAAGCTGTAGAGCAGGCGGATTTCCTCCGCCCAGCGGTCCGGTTCCGGGGTTTCAAGGATGAGCGGGATCTCATCGAGCCGGTTGTCTTGCATCAGGAGGCGGAAGGCCTCGAGGCCGAGAAAACCGGCGCCGATCGGGGCATGCCGGTCGACACGCGTGCCCAGCTCTTTTTTGGCATCGTTAAGGTGCATGCCGCGAAGATAGGACCATCCGATCGTCTCTGCGAATTGCCGCATGGTTTCCGCATAGGCTGCCGGAGTGCGCAGGTCATATCCGGAAGCGAAGAGATGGCAGGTGTCGAGACAGACCCCAACGCGGCTCTTGTCTTCCACCGCCGCGATAATCTCGGCCAGCTGCTCAAAGTTGCACCCGACATTGCTGCCCTGTCCGGCGGTATTTTCGATGACAGCGGTGACCCCGCTGGTCTTTTCCAGGGCGAGATTGATCGAAAGGGCGACCCGGCGCAGGCCCTCCTCCAGGGGGATCTGTCCGAGATGGGATCCTGGATGAAAATTGAGCAGCTTCAGGCCAAGCTCCTGGCAGCGTTTCATCTCGTCGAGAAAAGCAGCCTGCGATTTCGCCAGACCAGCCTCCTCGGGATGAGCGAGGTTGATCAGGTAACTGTCATGGGGCATGATGTGCTCCGTCGCGAAGGCGAGTTCCTCGCAGCGGATTCTGAAGCGTTCGATTTCAGGGGCTTCCAGGTTCCGGGCCAGCCATTGGCGCTGGTTTTTGGTGAAGAGGGCGAAAGCACGGGCGCCGATGGCGCGGGCATTTTCCGGCGCCATCTCCAGGCCGCCCGCGGCGCTGACATGGGCTCCGAGGTATTTCATGGCAGAAACCTCTCTTTAAAGGCAAAGCCGGATGCACCCATCCCTCCGGGACGATACATCCGGCCTTTTAACTGGCGAACGGGAATGCGGCCCCGGCGGTTATGGGCGGCTGCCCGATCTGCGGTGGCGGCCGCCGCGGCGCCGCGGCCGGTTGTTGCGCGGCGTCTCCCCCTCGCTCTCCTCATCGCGCCGGACCTCCCGCACGGTGTCGGTGGTCTGCACCGGGGCATGCAGGGTCTGCTGATAGAACTCATCGAGCAGCATGGCGATGACGTTGTTCAGATCGTCGTTGTCCGCGAGACTCTGGGCCAGGGGTTGGAAGCGGCGCAGCCGTTCCTTTTCGACGTTGTCTTTCGCACGGTATTTCGCCTCGAGCAGGGCGGTGACGCGTTCTGTGACCAGCGCGGCAACATCCTCGTTCTGCGGCAATACCCGCGAGATCAGGGTAAAGTTGAATTTGCGCGCGATGCGATCGAGATCGATTTGTTCCACTTCGGTGACCAGGGAGACCGCTTCGCCGCTGGCTCCGGCGCGGCCGGTGCGTCCGGCGCGGTGGATATAGGCCTCCGGGTCTTCGGGCGGCTCATACATGATCACCACCGGCAGCTGGGGGATATCGATGCCGCGGGCGGCGACATCGGTTGCGACGAGAAAGCGCAAGCTGCCGTCGCGGAGGCGCGACATCACCTTTTCACGCGCGTTCTGCGGCAAATCCGAAGAGAGTTCATCGGCATTGTAGCCAAAGCGCTGCAGGACGATGGCCACATAGTGGACCTGGGAGCGGGTATTGCAGAAAACGATCGCCTGGGAGGGATTTTCCATTTCGATGATGCGCACCAGAGCGCGATCCTTATCCATGGGCGGGACGACATAGAACGAGTGCTCGGTTTCGGCGACGTAGACCTGATCGCCGCTCAGGCTGATGAGTTCCGGCTCTTCGAGAAACTCGGCCGCCAGATGGAGGACAAAGGGCGGAAAGGTGGCGGAAAACATGTAGGCATTGATCCCTTGCGGCAGATACTGCTGGACCTCCTTCATGTCGGGATAAAAGCCCATCGAGAGCATGCGATCCGCCTCATCGAGGATGAGCAGCTTCAGGCTGCGCAGGTTGAGCGATCCCTTGAGCAGGTGATCGAGAATACGCCCGGGCGTACCGACCACCAGATGGGCCCCTTCGCGGAAGGCGTCGATCTGGCTGCCATAGCCGACCCCGCCATAAACCGCGGTCACGCGCAAGCCCGAATCGCCAAAGAGCATCTGGGCTTCGCCGGTGACCTGTTTAGCCAGCTCCCGGGTGGGCACGAGGACCAGGGCCTGGGTTTCGGGCAATGAGGAGTCGAGGCGTTCGAGCATCGGCAGGATGAAGGCACCGGTTTTGCCGCTGCCGGTGCGCGACTGGACCATCAGGTCGCGGCGGGCGAGCAGATAGGGGATGGTCCGCGCCTGAACCGGCATCAGGTCCTCCCAGCTGGCGCGGCTCAGGCCGGCCAGAAGTTCAGGGGAGAGTTGCTCGCGGCTGATCTCCGGGAGCGGTTCTTTGGGCTGGCGCTCGGGTGCTGCAGGCTCGGCTGCCGCGATCTCCCGGGGTTCGGCCGGGGCGGCAGGCGGAGCGGCCGTTACTTCGGGCTGTACCGCAGCCTGCGGCTGGGCGGCCGGTTGCTGCGGCCGGTCCTGGGGACGGCGGGGTCTTCTTCTGCGGCGCGACCGTGAGCTGCCTCCCTGCGGGCGCGATTCGCCATTTTCCTGGACGCGCGGCTCCGGCCGGGCCGGGGCGCCGCTCTGGGGCCGCGGCGGCTGGCCGCCGGGACGCTGCGGGGAGCCGCCCTGGGGACGGGGGCCTGAACCGCTACCGGGCCGCTGGCCCGGCTGGTGATAGGATCGGGACCGTCCCTGGCCCGGGCGTTCCGGACCGGATTGCGGCCGGGGCGCCGGCGTGCTCTTTTTCTCGGTTTTACTGCCAAACAGCTTTTTAAAGAGGTTCATACATCATTTCCTGTCGTAATCGGTGCATCCTGTACGGATGAGGGGTTTCTCTGCAACAGCACGACCACCTCGATGTGGGCGGTATGCGGAAACATGTCGACGGGTTGGACCTTCGTCAACCGGTACGGCCCGGCGCAGAGCACCTTGAGGTCTCGCGCCAGAGTCGCGGGGTTGCAGGAAACATGGACTATACGCTCCGGGGCGAGCCGGGAAACGGCCGCCACCGTTTTGGGGTGCATGCCGCCGCGCGGTGGGTCGATGATCAGCACATCAGGCCGGCCAAAGCGCGCGATGGTCTCTCCGGTGTTTTCGATGAGGTCGCGGAGATCGCCCCAAACAAATGAGCAGTTGCCTATGTGGTTGTACGCGGCATTGCGCTGTGCATCCTCCACGGCGGCCTGGACCGACTCAAAGCCCACCACCTTTTTTACGAGGTGGCTGACATAGAGTGCGATGGTTCCGGCGCCGCAGTAGAGGTCGTAGACGGTTTCGTCCGGCTGGAGCCGGGCATAGTCGACGACGATGTCGTACAGCCGTTCAGCCTGCAGGGTATTGGTTTGAAAAAACGAGTTGCTCGAGATTTCAAACACCAGGGGACCCAGCATCTCGGTGATCGTCTTTTTGCCGGCGAGCAGGTACTCGGCCTCGCTGAAGGCCACACCGGCCAGACTTTGCGTCGTGCTGAACAGCAGGGAGGTGATGCCAGGGAAACGCGCTTGCATCCGCGCTGCCAAGTCGCGGGCCAGCGCCTGGTCATACTCTGAGGCGACGAGATTGACCATGAGTTCGCCTGTTTTTCTGGCGTGCCGTATCACCAGAAAGCGCCAAAAGCCTTGGTGGTCGCGGGCGTGATAGGCAGGACGCCCCGAGTCGATGGCAAATTGGCGGACCGCATGAAGAATGTCATTGGTCACCGGCGGCAGGAGGTGGCAGGCCTGAACGTCGATGATCTTGTCGAAAAAACCCTTCGCATGCAAACCCAGATAGAGTGCAGTCTCCTCTTCGCGGGGGGCGCCCAGCTCATGACGGGGCACCCAGCGTTGCGGGGAGAAGGAGTACTCCATTTTGTTGCGGTAGGCGTAGAGCTCTGGTGAGGGAAGCGTGGGCTGCACCTCAAGCCCGGAGAATCCGCCGATGTGGCGCAGAGACTCCTCCACCTGACGCTGCTTGCAACGCAGCTGCTGCTCATAGTCCAGATGCTGCCAGCGGCAGCCGCCGCAATGGCCGAAGTGAGCGCAGCGCGGTTCGATTTGATGCGGCGCGGGCTGGAGGATTTTCTCCAGGTGCGCCTCGGCGAAGTTTTTTTTCTTTTTGCTGATCCTAGCGAGGATCTTTTGCCCGGGCAGTGCCTGCTCGACAAAGATCACCAGCTCGTCCAGCCGGGCCACGGCCGCACCACCCAGGGCGAGATCGTCCGGGATGAGTTCGACCAGATCGCCCCGGCGCAGGCCGGCAGCGGTTCGTTTGATCTCGGCAGATGTGCTTTGTGCGCTGGTTCCGTGCATCTCGAATCCGGTTGCCCTGGTTCAGTTACGCGTCCGCCCTCACTGGAGCAGCCGGCGCGCCCCTGCATAGCTGTCGCGATAGGGGGTTTCGGTGATCAGCGACAGGATGACGCCGCTGGAGACCGATGCATGGATGAAGTACCCCCGGGCGACGTAAAAGCCCACATGATCGGGCTGGCGGGTGTGGCCGAGCCTGAAAAAGACGAGATCGGCGAACTGCAGGGGCTGGTTTTCCACCGCCATCCCGCTGGCAAAGAGGTCGAGCGTTGTGCGCGGCAAATCGATGGCTGCGGCGCGCCGGTAAATCTGTCCCACCAGGCCCGAACAATCGATGCCGGATGGGGCATTTCCGCCCCATAGATAGGGGGATTTCCAGTAGCTGCGGATCTCGGCCTTGAAGCGTTCCTGGAGGTCCGGCGTCATCTCGCCGAAGCGCTCCCCGGAGGTGTTTTCCGCGGAAAGACGCTCCTCCCCGGCGTCGATAGGCTCACGGAACTGGGGATTCCAGGCACATCCCGATGCCCCAAGCAGGAGGAGCCCGATCGTCCATGCGGCCGGGTGCCTCAGTGCGCGCCGCAAGGGCCGAACTCTCATCAATTGCGGCATGGTTATTGCAATCCTGTTGGGGTCGAGCGGTGCAACAAGGTCGAATGCCTTTTTGCCAGAAAAGGGGTGGCCACCGGGTCCGGTATCGACCCGTTCCTGAAAATTACGGTTATTTCCATCAAGTTCCAAGTGTAATTTTTGCAGCGAGGACATTTCTCTTGACTTTTGCCTTGTTTACCTTTAATTTAGCACATAATTCCCGCTCGCGGGCAGGAAGGGCTGGGGGGGCAGGCCATGGCGGGCTGCTGGCGTGCGGAGGGAGTGCCCGACGGAGTTCGGGTTTTTCTTTTTGGAGCGGCATGGTGCGCAGCATATCTACGCGAGGGCTGGCGGTTCTGCTGCTGGTGCTCGCGATCGGTTCGGCGGCGGCCGGCGATAGCCTGGCGGTCCGCCTGCTCTATGCATTCGGCCGGGAGGGCGATGCCGCCGGCCAGTTTCGTTCGCCGTCTGCCCTCTCCCTGGATCCCGAGGGGGCGCTCTATATTGCCGATACCGGCAACAACCGTATTCAAAAGTGCACGCCCGCTGGCGCGGTGGTGGCGATGGTCGGCGGCTTTGGCTGGGGCGAAAACCAGTTCCAGCGGCCCGTCGATCTCTATGCCGGAAATGGCCTGGACCTCTTCATCGCGGACTATGAAAACCGGCGCGTCGTCCGCTGCGACCGTGAACTGCACTGGATCGACGCCTATTATTTTGCCGCCGGGGACAATGACAAGCTGAGCCTGGGCTTTCCGGCCGGCATCGCCCTCTCCATCCATAACGATCTTTTCATCGCCGACGCCGAGAATCGGCGCGTTCTCAAGGTCAACGCCCAGCGCGAAGCGCAGCAATCCTTCGGCGATTTCGCCGAAGGAGAGGGGGAGCTGATCGAGCCACGCAAACTCGCCCTGGATGGCCAGGACCGTATCTATGTCTGCGACCGGCGGCGCGGCTGCGTCGTACTCTACGATTACTTCGGCAATTATCTCGAAGAAATCGGCAGCGGTGTGCTCAAGGAGCCGGCGGGTCTCTGCCTGATCGGCGCAGAGCTGCTCGCTGTTGCCGACGAGGGGCGCGACCAGGTGATGATCTTCGGCCGGGACGGCCGCCTTCTCTGCACCGCCGGCACGGCCGGCGATAAACTGGGTGCTTTCAACGATCCCGCTGATGTGGCGGTGCGGGGGGACCGGATGTATGTGGTTGAATCGGGCAATCACCGCATTCAGGCATTCGAACTGCAATGGTTGCAGACGCGATGAGCTGGAGGGCGATGCGCAGACCCGGAATACAGGGATGGCTGCTTCTCCTCCTGCTGCTCACGCTGCCTCCGGCGCACGCGCAGATCAGCGGCAAGATCGAGCGCATGGCGCTCCTGGAAAAGGACCTGCTCCTGCTCGGTGAAGGGCGCCGGGGTCCCTATTTTCTGCCCGACAGCCTCATCCTCGCGCAATCCGAACGCGTTTGGATCGATGGTCGTCCGCTTTCCCGCGACCAGTATGCCCTGAACTTCCTCTGTGGAGAGATCCGCTTTACTGAACCGGTCCCACAAAGGGCGGCCATCCGCCTGCAGTACCGGATCTTCCCCGCTCCCCTCGCCACCGTGCGGCAGCGTCATCCCCTGGTACAGCGCGTTTTTGGCGCCGGACCTCCAGGTCCGTCCCAGCCCGACGAGCGCGGCGGCGAGGAGATCGATTATGCCGCGCAGCTCAACAAAAATGGCAGCATCACCCGCGGCATTACCGTCGGCAGCAACCGCGGGCTGAAGGTCAATTCCAGCCTCAATATCAATGTCTCCGGCAAGGTGGCCGAAAATGTGCAAGTCGTAGCCGCGCTGACCGACCAAAGCACGCCCATCCAGCCGGAGGGAACGACCCAGAATCTGCAAGAGATCGACAAGGTCTTCGTCCAGATCAATTCGCCCCATCTCTCCGCCACCATGGGGGACTATACCCTTGATTTCAGTGGATCCCAGTTCGCACAGTACAGCCGCAAACTGCAGGGGGCGATGGGGAGCGCCCAGTATCAGAATCTGCAGCTCTCCGCCTCCGGAGCGGTCTCCCGCGGCAAGTATTTTTCCCACGCCTTCACCGGCCAGGAGGGCAATCAGGGGCCCTATCAGCTGGTTGGCGACCGGGGACAGATCGACATGATCGTGCTCGCCGGCACCGAGCGCGTCTATCTGGATGGACAACTTTTGGTGCGCGGCGAAACCAACGATTATATCATCGATTACGCTGCTGCGCAAATCACCTTCACCCGGCGGCGACTGATCACCGCAGACTCGCGCATCGTTGTCGATTTCCAGTTTTCGGATGAGCAATACCGCCGCAGCATCTATGCCACCCGGGCCAGCGGCACGCTGTGGAACGGGCGGCTGCAGCTCAGCGGCGCCCTGATCCGCGAAGCCGATGACAAGGACAACCCCCTCGATTTTACCATGAACGACCACAAGCTCGCGATTCTCCGTGCCGCCGGAGACAGTGCCGCACTTGCCGCCGAGGACGGCGCAACCTATGTGGGTGCGGGCAAAGGCCGCTACCATAAGGACGCAGCGGGACATTATGTCTATGCCGGCGCGGACTCGGGCGAGTATACCGTGATCTTTTCGGACGTTGGCGAAAGCAAGGGCGACTACCGGTATGCCGGCGGCGGAGCCTATTCCTTTGCGGGTTCGGGCCTGGGCCGCTATCAGCCTGTGTTACTGCTTGCCACCCCCGAGAGCCACTCTCTGCTGGATCTGCAGCTGCAGGCGGCTCCCCACAAGGCCTTGCGTCTGAACGGCGAGGTGGCCCTGAGCAGCCTCGACCGCAATACCTTTTCCGCCTTGGGGGATGGCGATAATCAGGGTGCCGCGCAAACCTGGCAGATCGCCTTTGCCCCCGATTCCCTGCGCCTCGGCAAGCAGCACCTGGGGGTGCTGCAATGGCAAGGACGGTATCGCCGTGTGGAAGACCGGTTCAGAGATATTGATCGCAGCCAGGAGGCGGAGTATAATCGCCGCTGGGATCTGGCCAGCGGTGCTGCGCGGGGCGAGCGGGTCTGGGAGATGAACGGCAGCTGGGCTCCCTTTGCCGGCGCGCAGCTCGGCGGAGAGTATGGCGATAACCGCAAGAGCGGAGGATTCCAGTCCCGGCGCTGGCAGGTGGAGCATGCCCTGGCGCGCCCCTCCCTGCCCGCCTATACCCTTCGCGCCGAACACATTTCCAAGGAAAACGGCCCTGGTGGCGGCCGCAGCGACTGGCTGCGCACCCGCGGTCAGGCCAATTATGCCGTCTGGCGGCTCAAACCCCTGCTGGAGTACGAAGGAGAGGAGAAGAAGGAGATCTGGTCCGATACCCTGGCCACCGGATTCCGGTTTCACGCGCTCACCGGCGGGACCGAGATTCGCCCCTCACGCAAGATTACCGCGCAGGCCCTCTACTCCTGGCGTGATGACCAGACCTATGCCGGAAGCGGCACATTTACCGACCAATCCACCGCCCTGACCCAGCAGATCAAGCTCCAGGTTCAGCAACTCGGTGCCCTCTCTGGTGCGCTCGAATTCACCCATCGCGAGCGCACCTATGCTGATTCGGCGATCAGCAAGAAAAGCACGGATCTGGCCGAGCTCAGGCTGCTGGCGGTTCCCTGGAAAAGCGCGGTCAATGCGAACCTCAATTACCAGATTTCGAACACCGCCACGGCCCGGAAAGAGCGCATCTATATCAAGGTCAATGCCGGCGACGGCACCTACCGCTTTGACAAGGAGCTGAACGAGTATGTTCTGGATCCCATGGGGGATTATGTCGTGCGCATCCTCACCACGGATGATCTCGTCCCGGTTGTCGAGCTGAAAAGCAGCGGAAGAGTGCGCCTGGAACCCTCGCGGTTCTGGAATCGCGGCAAGGGCTCTTCTGCCCTGCCGCGATGGCAGCAGTGGCTGGGCGCGCTCTCCTCGGAGAGCTATGCAGCGATCGAGGAGCGGACCCAGGAAAAGGAGGTATGGCAAATCTACCTCATGAATCTCCGCAAATTTCAGAGGCCCGAGGTCACGCTTTTCGGCACCATGCAGTGGCGTCAGGATCTTTTTCTCTTTGAAAACCGCCGCGATCTTTCCCTAAGACTGCGCTACCAGAACACCCTGGAGATGAACAATCAGTATCTGGAGGGCGGTCAGGAGCGCAACGACCGGGAGTACAGCGCCCGCGTGACCGGGCGCATGGGCAGCCGCCTTTATGGTCAATCCGATCTGGCGCAGAAACGCATGCAGCGGATTTTCACGGAGGGCTCGCGGCAGGATCGTGATATTCTCTCCCATCAGGGGCGGGTCGAGCTTTCCTATCGCCCCAAAGCAACGCTCGAATTCGCCCTTGAGGGCCGATATGCGCGGGAAGCCGATCGCTTTTACGCGCCGCAAACACAAGTACGTTACCTTGCTCTGACCCCGCGTGCCGCCTACTCCTGGCGCACCAATGGCCGCCTGCAAGCGGAAGTGGAATGGAATCAGGTGGAGGTCGAGCCCCGCGGGCGTATCATTCCCTACGAGATGGCGGACGGCCGCAGTGCCGGGCGTTCGATGCGCTGGGATACGCGCTTCGAGTATCGCCTCTCGCAGACGATTCAGGCCTCCTTTTCCTATACCGGGCGCAATGAACCGGCACGTCAGGGCGTAACCCATACCGGGCGGGCCCAGGTGACTGCGGCATTTCGCTGAGCACAATGGCATGATATCCGCAAAAATCCGAAATAGGACCGTGCTTCTTCTGGCGGCGCTCCTCTCCGGCGCCGCGGCGCAGCCGCGCATGGTGCCGGTCACCAGCATCGCGATCGAAGGGCATTACAGCTGGCCGCGGGAGAAGATCCTGCAGGAATTCGGCCTGACCCCGGGGGCGGCCTTTTCTGCGGCCGAGCTGCCCGAGCATGGCAAAAAGCTTCTGCAGAGTCTAGTCCGTGCCGGCTACTGGTATGCGCGGCTGGATTCCATGCTCTACACCTTGGCTCCCGACAGCAGCCGCGCGGATCTCCGCCTCTTTCTCGACGAGGGACGTGAGGTGCGCACCGGCGGCATCACCCTCTCCGGGGTGGACAGCCTGCAGGCGCAGGCGCTGCTGGGCCGTTTCAACACCCGGCCGGGCCGGTCGCTGGATGCCGGAGTGCTCGAAGAGGACCTCGATGATGCCCTTCTCCAGCTGGACAAGGAGGGGCATCCCTTTGCACGGTTTGATCTCGAGCAGGTGCGCCTCGATTCCTTGCAGGCCGGCCGGGATGGCCTGGCGCTGGATTTCAGGACCACACCCGGGCCGCGGTTGATCCTCCGCGACATCCAGATCAGCGGCGCACAATTGACCAAACCCTACGTGATCCTGCGCGAGATCCGTATCCGTCCTGGCGAGCGCTATTCCCAGGAAAAGGTCGCGCGCATCGTCAATCGCCTTACCAAATTGGGGTACTTTAAAAAGGTTGAGGAACCTCTGCTCTTCTATACGGCGGGAGAGGAGGGCGGACTGCTGCTGCGCGTCGAAGAGGGTCAGAGCAGCCGCTTCGACGGGGTGGTGGGGTACACGCCCGGCAGCAACGGCAGCAAGGGGTATTTCACCGGACTGGTGGATATCTCCCTGGGCAATCTGCTCGGCACAGGCCGCACGCTCTATGCGCACTGGCAGAAAAAGGATCAGCAGTCCCAGGACATCAGCCTGCGCTACCGGGAGCCCTGGCTTGCCGGTTGGCCGCTGCATCTGGGGGCCGGATTTACCCAGCTGATTCAGGACACCACCTATGTGCAGCGCGATCTTGGTCTGGATATAACCATGCCCCTGCTGGAGAATCTGGCGGTGCAGGCGCAAGCGAGCCGCTCGGAGATTGTGCCCGATTCACTTGGCAGCTACCGTTTCGGGTTGCTGCGCAGCACCACCCTGAATGGCTCTCTCGGCATCGAATATGACAGCCGGGACGATCGCCTCAATCCGCGGCAAGGGGTGTACTATGCCACCTCTTACCAATCCGGCCGCAAGCGGAACCTCGGTCCGGAGGATCTGCTTAGCGCGCAGGTCAAGCGCCGTACGATCACCAAGCGGATCACTCTGGATTTCGAGTTCTACACCCCGCTGTTCAAGCGGCAGATTCTGGCGGTGGCCTTGCATGGCCGGCAGATCAAAAGCGGTGAGGCAGCGATTCCGCTTCCGGATCAATACCGTCTCGGTGGTGCGAAAACCCTGCGCGGCTATCGCGAAGATCAGTTCCGCGGCAGTGCCGTGGCCTGGTCTTCCCTCGAATACCGTTACTGGATGGGGCGGCGCAGCCGCACCTTTTTGTTTGCGGACTATGGCTATTTCAGCGGGCCGAGCGAAAGCGGGCGCCGTCAGGACTTCAAGTTCGGGTATGGCCTGGGATTTCGTCTTGAAACCGGGCTCGGGATCATGAGCCTGGATTACGGTCTCGCCCAGGGGGACGATCCCATGGCCGGCAAGATCCATGTGGGGTTGATCAACGAATTCTAGCGGGTGGGTAAGAAAAAGCCCCGGCATCAGGCCGGGGCTTTTTTTTAGCGAACGTTGATATAGAGATGGCGTTTGATCTTGTTGGTTGGCGTTTTTTCGAAAGGTTCGGGGTGTTCAACGAAGGCCTGGAGCCGGCTGAAACTCGGCAGCCTGAGGTTAACCTGCTGGCGGATCTGTTCGAGCAGGTCGCGCACCATTTTATCGGCATCGTTGGGATCCATGTTGCTGCGCGAAAAGTTCTGATCGATGAAATCGTAATCGAGGTAGACCATGGCTGTGAGTTTGTTCTTGTCCATATGGACCAGAGCTTCCTGGATATAGGGCGACTGGGAGATCTCCTGCTCGACCACTTCCGGATAGATGTTTTCTCCGGAGGGGCCGATCAGGACATTTTTCGAACGCCCCTTGATGAAGAGATAGCCGTCTTCGTCGAACAGTCCCAAATCACCGGTCTTGAGCCAGCCCTCCTCGAGGAAGGCTTCCCGGGTGGTTGCGGCATTTTTGAGATAGCCCTGCATGACGATATCGCCCTTGACGAGGATCTCGCCAATGCCGGTCTGGGGATCGGGATGGTGGATGGAGATGGTGATGCCGGGAATCGGTTTACCGCACGAGCCCATCTTGACGGTCTCCATGGGATTGATGGTCATGATCGGCGAAGTCTCCGTCATGCCATAACCGCAGGAGTAGCTGATGCCGGCGTCGCGGAGGAATATCTCTGTATCGGGATTGAGGGCGGCGCCGCCGAACATGAAGAAGCGCAGTTTCCCTCCGAACGAGCTGATGAGTTTTTTCCCCGCCATTTTGTGCAGTTTTTTGCGGAAATAGGAATTCTTGAAGAGCGAGTTGAGCACTTTTTTGCTCTTGATTTGCGGGACGATTTTTTTGCGGTAGATTTTGTCGACCACCAGGGGCACGGTGAGCACGCCGGTGGGGTGAACGGAGGACATGGCCGACAGCAGTTTGGCCGGGGTGGGCAATCCCTTGAGATAATAGATGGAGATGCCGACGGCCAGCGGGCACAGCATACCCCCGGTAGCCTCATAGGCGTGGGCAAGGGGCAGGATGCTCAGAAAGCGGTCGTTGCTGTCAATGTGAAAGCGTTCGATGCTGTGCACGACGTCGAAGGTGATGTTGCGGTGGGTGAGCATGACCCCCTTGGAGTTTCCGGTCGTGCCGGAGGTATAGATGATGATCGCCAGGTCCTCTTCCTGAGGCGGATTTATGCGCTCGAAGGCTTCACTGGCGGGAAAGGGCAGCGTTTTTTTATCTGCGGGCAGGAATTGTGTCTCCTTGGCCAGCAGGGAGGTGCGCTGTTTTCTCGCCTCCTCAACGCTCCAGTCCTCGAGAGAAAAGAGGGCGCGGAGTTCCGAATTTTCCAGGTCCTCCAGCTTGCTGCGCATCTTGGTGGCGACGAAGGCGGCGATTGCTTCGGAATGGCGGATGATATGGCGTGTATCCTCATCGGAAAAGCCGGTGAGGATGGGAACGGCGACAGCGCCCATGCAAGTGACCGCGAGGTAGGCGATGACCCAGTTGGGGCTATTGTCGCCGAGAATCACCACCCGGTCGCCCGGCTTGATCTCGTAGGCCAGCAGCAAGGTGATGGTTTCCGCGATCCGAGATTTCATCTGGCTGTAGGTGATCGGTTGTTCCTCAACGCTCGCGATTGCTGGCAGGTTGCCATACTGTTGGAAGCTGCGCTCCATCAGATGGCGAATGGTTAGCTGATTCAGTTCAACAAACATCGTCTCGTCCTTTTTGTTTAGGATGAACAATCCATCGCGGCAGCGGCTGCATTTGTCATTTCGTGATAAAGCCGGTGATAGCCGCAGCGAGAGTTTCCCAGGAATACTTTTTTTTGTGAAGGCGGATGCATTCTGCAAAATCGATCTGATCTCGGACCTCATAAAAATGGAGGATGGCCTGCGCCAGTGCATGGCTGTCCCGGGCCGGCACGACGAAACCGGTCCGGCCCGCATCGATCACCTCGGGCAGGCCGCCGACATCGGTGGTGATCACGGGCTTGTTAAAGTTATAGGCGATCTGGATGATCCCGCTCTGGGTGGCCGAAATGTAGGGCAGTACGGTCACGTCGGCGGCAGCGAAGTAGAGGCCGACCTCCTCATTGGGGATATAATCGGCTTTGAGCAGGATGGCCTCCTCGAGTCCAAGATCCCGGATTTGCTGGCGGTATTTCGCTTCGTCTTCATAAAATTCGCCGGCAATGATGAGTTTTGCCGCCAGCTGAGGGCGAATCTCGGCCAGGGCTTCGATCAGATAGTGCAGGCCCTTGTAGGCGCGGATATAGCCGAAAAAGAGAAGGATCTTTTCATCCGGCGCCAGATGCAGCTGGGCCCGGGCCGTTGCCGGGGCGTAGGTGTCCGCAAAGATCTCATAGACGGGATGGGGGACCAGTTTGAAGGCCGCGCGGGGCTTGTATTTGAGCAGATCGTTTTCGACGGTCTGGGACTGAACGATAAAATAATCCACCTTCCAGAGGCCCCACCGGGTGAGCAGCCAGTCGACGAGCGGAATCTGCTCGTGGGGCACGATATTATCGCCGATATACAACGATTTGCTCCGGGTGAAGAGTCGGGTGAGCAGGACGATGGTGCCATAACAGGGGGCGAAAAAGGGCATCCAGTACTTGTAAACGACGAGGTCGGGTGCGCTCCGTTTGATGTGGAGAAAGGTCTGGATCCACGACCACGGATTGATGGAATCGATCAGGGGGTGAGAAAAAAGTTCGATGGTCTGCTGGCTGCTGTCCTGCTGCGTCTTGCCCGGGAAGAGAAACGCAGGGTACTGGCGCTTGAAGGAGACAATTTCTACCTCATGGCCCGCCTCCACGAGTTTTTTATAGAGCAGTGCAACATAATGGGCGATGCCGCCGCGCATGGGGAAGGCGGTGCCGACCAGAGTGATCTTCATTTTTTCTCCCAGAGTTGCAGACCACGCGGCTCGAAGCTGAACTTGACGACCTCGCCGCCCGCTTTTTCGAGCGCCGCGGCGACGTGATGTTTTTTATCGAAGGGGCAATAGAAGAGGAGAAAACCGCCCCCTCCGGCCCCGAGGATTTTCCCGCCCAGAGCGCCGTGTTCGCGGCCGATTTCATAGAGGAGATCAATCTGGGTGCTGGAGATATTGGCATCGAGGTTTTTTTTATGCAACCAGGCCGTGTGCAGGAGCTGGCCGAAATCATCGAGTTCTCCCCGCAGCAGGCAATTTTTCATCTCGATGGTCAGGCTTTTCATCTGATCCAGCGCGGCGACGACCGCCGGTTTGCGTTCCTGGTAGGAGCGGGTCTGGTTGGCGACGATATTGGCAGAGAGGCGGGTTTTGCCGGTGTAGCAGAGGAGGAGGTTGTACTCCAGCTCATTGATGATCGAATCCCGGATACGCAAGGGGTTGACGACGACGGCTTTATCGAAGAATTCGATATAGTTAAAGCCGCCGAAGGTTGCGGCATACTGGTCTTGTTTGCCGCCGGCAATCTGCAGATCGATGCGTTCGATCTGATAGGTTAATTCGGCGATATCATAATCGGTGAGCGGCTGGTTCTGCCACTGCTTGAAGAGCCCGACCATGGCCACCGTCATCGTCGATGAGGAACCGAGGCCGGAGCCCGGAGGGGCATCCGAGTGGAGGAAGAGGTCGAGGCCCCTGCGGGGCGAGAAATGGCGCAAGACCGCCTTGGCCAGGTCCAGCTCGCCATTGAAGGGCGGCACATCGCCGGGCTGGAAGGAGGTGACCAGATCATAATCCAGCGAGCGGATCGAGATGCGGGATTCTGCCACCTCGATCAGCGAGGCATAGGCGAAGCGGTCGATGGTGGCGCTGAGCACGGCGCCGCCCTTTTCCCGGGGATAGGGATCGACATCGGTGCCGCCGCCGCAAAAGCTGATGCGCAGGGGCGCTTTGGCGCGAATGATCATCGAGGCTCGTTGATTTTGAAAAAGCCGGGCAGCGTCGCGCGGGCTTGCGCGAGGCGTTGCGGGGTTCCAATATCGAGAAAAAATCCCGTGGTGGTGCAGCCGAAACAGCGGCCGGTTGCGACCAGCAGGGGAAAGGTTTCATGTTCGATGGATACCGGGCGTCCGGGCGGGATCATCTCCAGGGCCTCCCGGTTCAGGAGATAGACCCCGCCATTGATGAGGCCCTGTCCACCGGGTTTCTTTTCGGAGAAGGCGAGGATCTGTCCCGTCTCCGCCATGCGCAGGGCGCCATAATCATCCCGGACCGGCACGGGTATGGCGGCAATGGAGGCCAGTGCCTGGTGCTGGCGATGAAAATCGGCAAAAGTCTTTAGGTCCAGTTCGAGAAAGGAATCGCCGTTGCAGACGAGATTTTCCTCCACGGCATGCGCCTCGGCGTTTTTAAGCGCGCCGCCGGTGCCAAGCGGTTCGTTTTCCAGGGAATAAGCCAAGCGGGCGCCCCAGGCACGTCCTTCCCCGAAATGGCGGCGAATCTGCTCCGCGCCATAGCCCACGCAAAAGACGATATCGAGGAGGCCCTGGCGCGTCAGATCGGCCACAAGGTATTCGAGAAAGGGGCGGCCGCCGATCTCGATCATCGCTTTGGGCCGGGTGATGCCGAGGCTGCGCAGGCGCGTGCCCAGGCCGCCCACCAGAATAAAAGCCTTCATAAGCCGGTGATCCTGCAAGCAAGGTGGTGTGTGCCGGTAAAATGGCATCCGGGCCGCAAGGCCCGGCTAAAGCTCCACGATCAGGATCTGTTTGACGCTGTCGCGGAGAATCTCGATACTGATGCGCTGCCCGACGCGGAAATCGGCGAGGCGGTTCATATATTCATAAATATCGCCCACCGGTTTGCCCTCCATGGCGATGATAATGTCACCCTTTTTCATGCCGGCGCGGGCCGCGGGGCGGCCTGGCATGACCGCGTCCGCGCGCAATCCCTTGATCCCGGTGGAGGCAAAATCGGGCATGATGCCCAGAGTGACCTTGAAGCGGCGCATGTTCGCCGGCGGTTCCTTGGGGCCGGCTTCCTGGAAAACGAGACGTTCGCTCTGGTCGGCGGCGTGCCGGCTGAGATCAAAGGCCAGGCTGGTCACGGCCTGCTCCCCCGAAGCGTTAATTCGGAAGGCATCATCGTCCGGTGTGTGGTACTCGGGGGAGATATTGGTCCAGAGGAAAAGAACCGGGATATCCTTGCCATAGAAAGAGGCATGATCCGAGGGGCCATAGCCCTCCGGGGAGAGGTTCATCTGGAGGTGATAGGGAGCGGCCAGGGTTTGCACCAGATCTCCCAGCCCGACGGCAGTGCCGGTGCCGCCGCAGGTCACGGCGCGGGAATCGGGATTGAGCCGGCCCACCATATCGAGATTGATCATCAACTGCACCCGGGTGAGATCGATCAGGGGATTATTGACGAAATACTTGGAGCCGAGCAAGCCCATTTCCTCTCCGGAAAAGGCGATGAAGAGGAGGGAGCGTTTGGGCTTTTGGCTTGCGGCGGCCCATTTTTCCGCCAGTTCGAGCAGGGCGGCGACGCCCGAGGCGTTGTCGTCGGCGCCGTTGTGGATGGCGAGGGTGTCCGGTCGGCGCGATCCGGAGCCGGGGCCGCCCAGGCCGAGGTGATCATAATGGGCGCCGATGATCACATATTCTTGCCGCAGCAGCGGATCACTCCCGGGTAGCTCGGCTACGACATTGTGGGTGCGGCCCATGTGCCGAATGACTTCCGCCTGACCGTCAACGGTGCAGGTGAGTGGAAGCGGCACCGGCTGCAGCGTGGTATCGAGGGTGTGCTGGAGCGCGCCCAGGCTGGTGCCGCTCCGTTGCAGGAGGCGTTCGGCCAGCGACCGGCGGATCTGGAAGACCGGAAGGCCCATGCTGACCACCCCCTGTTCGGCGCGGAGCGGCAGGAGCGCATCCTCCTGGTCCTGGGCTTCTCCCGTGACAAAAAGGATCCCGGCGGCGCCGCTATCCTTGGCGTTCTGGGCTTTTTTCCGCAGCGAGCGCGCCGCTTCATACGGATCGCGCCCGGCGGGTTGGGGGGGGCCGTCACGAAGGATGAGGGCCCATTGACCTGCTGGTGCGGCAGCGAAATCCTGCCAGGTGAGCGAATCCGTCTGAATCGAAAAGCCGTATCCTGCAAAATAGACGCCGGCGGAGAGCGCCTGGTTGTCGCTGAAATCAAGGGGAATGAACTCCCCGGGGCTGGCGGCGACGCCGTCGATCGTCAGGTGGTTGTTCTCGCCGGCCGAGAGACGGTTGAGCACCTCAAAGGTCTGGTAGCCCTGGTCGCCGAGGAGGGTGAGGCCCGCGCGGCTGAACTGCTCTTTGATATAGGCGGCGGCGGTTTCGGCTTCGGGGCTGCCGGCGCGGCGGCCCTTGAGCGCGTCGCTGGCCAGATAGGAGATGTGATCCTGGATCTCGGGGGCGGTGATCTCCGGCTGTACCTCCTGAGCGGGCAGCAGCGCAGCCCGGCCGAACTGCAATGCGAAGAGAACGAGAGCGGTGGAGCGAAATATGGGCATGGAATGGTCCTTTAGCTGTCAAATCAATAGTATAGAAAAGTTACGCATGAATGGGGAAAAGGGCAAGTGATATTCCTCGCTTTGAAACTGGACCCGGAAAAACCGGCGGGTCAGAGGCAGGCGCAGTGGTCGACGAGGCGGTCGACGATCTGCATCACCAGTGCATCAGGCACTCCGTTGACATGGCGTGAACGCATGCGCATATCGCAGATCTCGTTGATAAAATCGATAACCTGCAGGGAGCCGTCGTGGTCGATGGCGATCTCGGTCGAGAAGAACTGGATCCGTGTGGTTCTGGCGATGTGGGTGACCATCTGCCGAATCTGCTCCAGATGTTCGGGGGGGACCGCGCCGGTGGAGCAGGGGCCATAGAGATGGGTGATATCGTCCCACCAGCAAAAGATCAATTTCCCCATGATGAAAAAGATGCGGAACCAGGCGCGTTTGTCCTCGAGGATTCGGGGTGCGACCTTTTTCTGTAGCACGATCTTTCCGGTCGGGCTTTTTTTGAGGGCTTCAGCGATATCAAAGGGAGTGGCGGCATTGAGGATGACGCCCTCACCGCCGCCGCCCTCCGAGGGTTTGATGACGAAAGGAAGTCCCAATTTGTCGGCGGCCAGGGTGAAGGTATTCTCTGGCGAGTCGCTGCGGGAAGCGATGATGCCGTAGGGGACATTGATGCCGCTGGAAACCAGCTCGAGGTGCATGGTGGCCTTGTCGCGGCACCAGTCGACGCGTGCGGGCTCGTTGATGATGGTTGTGCCGCGCCGGGCGAGCAGCTCGAGTACGGGGCGCAAGACGGCGTGTACGTCCGAGGCACGATCGATCACCATCCTGGGGATATAGGAATCCCGGCTGCTGGCATGTAAAAAGGTGGAGAGCAGTGCCGGAGCATAGCTCTCCACGGTCAAGCCGCGGCGTCTGGCGGCCGCAGCAAGGTAAAAGATGAAGTCGTCATCGTATTCCCATTCCCAGAGAATGACCAGATCCGGGGCCGGGTCATAATAGGGGGTAGTGTTTGAAGTGTTTTTTCTCTTTCCGATCACAATCCTAGCAGATGATTTCTTCCAGTTCCGGAAATGCCTCCCGCAGTGGGCATCTCGAGCCTTTGAGCGCAGCAGCGGAGGGTTCTGCGGTCTTGCCGCCGCCGGTCTGGGGATAGACGAAGAGCTCGCCCTGATAGTTGCGCATGACCACTTTTTCTTCGTCAACCGACTGGACGTAGGCCGGCAAGAGGGGAATCTTGCCGCCGCCGCCGGGAGCGTCGATGACAAAGGCCGGCACGGCCAGACCGGAGGTCCAGCCGCGGATGGCCTGCATGATCTCCAGTCCCTTTTCGACGCGGGTTCGCAGGTACTCGGTGCCCTTGACGTAATCCGCCTGATAGATGTAATAGGGCCGGACCCGCACGGTTAAAAGTTTCTGCATCAGGCGTTTCATTGTCTCAGGATTGTCATTGACGCCCTTGAGCAGAACCGTCTGGTTGCCGAGAGGGATGCCCGCATCGGCCAGCAGGTTCAGGGCGCGAGCGGACTCTTCGGTGATCTCATCCGGGTGATTGAAATGAACGTTCATGAAGAGGGGATGATATTTCCTCAACATGTTCACCAGGGCGGGGGTAACGCGCTGCGGCAGAAAGCAGGGCACCCGCGATCCGATGCGGATGATCTCTATGTGCTTAATAGAACGCAAAGTGGAGAGGATATATTCTAGTTTGCTGTCGGCGAGCATCAGCGGATCACCGCCGGAGACGATGACATCGCGAATTTCGCTGTGCTGCCGGATGTAGTCGAGGCCATCCTTGATATGGCGCGGATTGATCTTGTCGGAATTACCCACCTTGCGCTTCCGCGTGCAAAAACGGCAATAGGAGGCGCAGCTGTGCGAAACCAGAAAGAGGACCCGGTCCGGATAGCGATGGACGATCGAGGGTACCGGCGAATCGTTGTCTTCATCCAGGGGATCCGCAATGCCGCTGTTCTCTGCCAGTTCCTGAGGATCCGGAACGATCTGGCGATAGATGGGATCCCCTTTCTCTTTGATCAGACTGGCATAATAGGGATTGATGCGGAATTTGAATACTTCGGCAACCTTTTTTATCTCTTCGACATCGAGATCGAAGCGTTTGGCAATCTCTTCGGGCTTGGTGAGACTGCCCCTGAGGAGTTGCTGCCAATCATCCATTTTCGTAGTTATCCTTTCAAGAAAAATACTTGGCGTAGATGACGCGGTCATCGTTCATTTGATAATAGCCGGCGATCCGCGCGACTTCCTGATAGTGCTGTTTAAGGTAGAACTGCCGGGTACTTTCGTACTTGGGCTGGGACGAAGTCTCGATGATCAGTACTCTTCCCTTCTCCTCCTTGATTTTATCTTCAACCCAACGCATCAACCTCTTCCCGTACCCTTTGCCCTGGGCGCCGGGTGAGACGGCAATCCAATAGAGATCATAAGTGCCCTCGGTCAGGGGAGTCGGCCCCCAGGTGGTGTAGGCCGTTACGGTCCCCTCCTCATCTTCGAGGACGTGCACGCGATAGTCTTTTTGTTCAGGACGGCTCAGGAAAAGGTCGATCAGTTCCTCGGCGACGCTCACTTCGGCGTCGGTGAACATGGCGGTTGCGCGAATCAGGAGCATGACCTGATCCTTGTCGGCTGCTTGCAAAGGGCGGATCATCGCTGCCCTCCGCGCCCGTAGGCGTTGGCAATGATGATTCGCCAAAACTCGGTATAGTCGCATCCAGCCGCGCGCAGGGCGCGGGCGTAGCCGGCGCTGCGGCTGATGTCCGGATTGGGATTGACCTCCAGGACAAAAGCCTCGCCGGCGCTGGAAACGCGGAAGTCAATCCGGGCATAGTCGCGGCAGCCCATGGCCTTGAAGGCCCGGACGGCCAGGCTCTGCAGTGTCTCCTGCAGCGGTAGCGGGATCGCGGCCGGGCAATGGGGCACGGTCGCCTGGTAAAGGGGATGGGTTTCAAACCATTTCGCCTCATAGCCGACGATGTGCGGCATGCCGGCGGGCATGTGGTCGAAGCGGATTTCGGAAACCGGCAGAGCGCGCAGCTGTGTGTCCTGCTGGAGCACGGCGACATTGAATTCGCGGCCGTCGATATAGCGTTCGACCAGGGCGGCCTGGTGATAGTCGGACCAGATCTTATCCACCTGCGGCTGGAGCCGCTCCCGGGTCAGGATGACCGAATCGCTATAAATGCCCAGGCTGGCATCTTCTGCGTTGGGCTTGACGATGACCGGCAGTTCCACTTCAGGGAGTGCATCACCGGGTTGGGCGAGAAACCCCGGAGCGCAGGGTAATCCCTGGGCGGCAAGCACGGCTTTGCTGGCGAATTTTTGCTGGCAGAGGGCCAGCGTGGCTGGACCGCTGCCGGTGAAGGACCAGGCCATGGCTTCGAAAAAGGCCGCTACATGCGCTTCGAGCTGGGGAATGCCGCGAAAGGCCTCGCAGAGGTTGATCAGCAGGTCACATTGGGCGGTCTGGATGCGCGCAGCGAGGTCGAGCAGATCATCCTGCACGGGCAGCAGGACGGCGCTCATCCCCGCCGCGGCGAGGAGGGCATGCACTTCTGCGGCGGTCTCCTGAACGGACGTTTCGGAGAGGGTTTCGTTGCTGCGGCCGGCAGCGGGTTGTGAGGCATTAAAAGCGATGCCCACGATGGGGCGTGCGAGGGTCATGCGATCAGCCCATGGCGCGCCGCAGCAATGTCCACCACCCGATGGATCAACTGGGTGTAGGAATAGCCTGCAGCACGCGCAGCTTTAGGGAGACATGAATTGTCATCCGGATTGGGCAGAATCCCCGGGAGTGGATTGATTTCAATGACCTGCGGCTCTCCCCGCTCATCAAGGCGGAGGTCGATGCGGCCCCAGTCGCGGATACGGAGAACCTTGACGACCTTGCGGATCAAGGAATCGATCTTTAGCTGGAGCGCCGCGTCGAGAACAGCGGGGCACTTGAAAATGGCCAGGGGCTGGTCGGTCGTATCCCAGATCCACTTGGCTTCGTAGGAATAGATGGGGGCAGCACCCGCAGGCAGCTGCGAATGGTCGATCTCGACGATCGGGAGCACCTCGAGGGCGGGTGCGTTACCGAGGAGGCCCACCGTGAACTCGCGGCCCGGGAGAAAGCGCTCGACGATGACGGGCTGGTGATAGGTACCGATCACCTCAGTAACGCGTTCGTGGAGTTCGGCGCGGGTGCGGACCAGGCAGTTATCCTTGATCCCTTTACTGGAGCCTTCATAGAGGGGCTTGACCATCAACGGCAAGGGCAGATCCGCGGGGATGGCATCGCCCTCGGCCAGGATCCAGAACTGTGGATTGGCAATGCCATAATAGGAGAGGATCTCCTTGGCGCGCGATTTGTCGAGGCAGATGCCCAGCGTTAGGGGATCGGATCCGGTATAGGGAATGTTCAGGTATTCGCACAGGAGGGGGATTTGGCTCTCCCGGTTGGGACCGGAGAGACGTTCGGCCATATTGAAAACAAGATCCGGACGCAGCTCCTGGAGGCGGGAGAAAGCGTATTCATCCGATTCAATGGGGACAACGGTGTGCCGTTCAGCGAGGGCGCGCTGAACGGCCGATATAGTTTCATCAGAGTCGCACTCGGCGAGCAAATCTGGAGGAGGCTCTTCTTCCTCTTCCGCAAGCTCTTCGACGAACTGCCGCGAGACCATGTTCGCCATGCCGCTTTTCGAGCTATATATCAGGGCAATTTTCAACTACGAGGGTTCTCCCGGTTTTCACAATAGAACGATGGCCGGTCCGAAAAGTTTCGCAATTACAAAAATTAATTCATTAAATAATTTGGGGATAAATATAACTTTTTTTACATCAATGTCAATACTTATTTAATTTATTTTGCGCGGCGTCAATATATTGGGCCGCCCGCATCCATGGAGGTGGAGATGGAGAATTCCGGGGGATGGGCCAGATGTTTTTTTACGGCGCACTGATCGGCGGCGCGAATGACCGCCTCTTTGTACTTTTCCGGAAAGCCGGCCGGCAGCTGGATATTGAGATGGATCTTGCCCACCATATGGGTGCCAGGGTCGGTGATCACCTGCTGGGTAATCTCCAGTCCTGTGGTATCCAGGCCGCGCTGTTTGCAAAAACTGAGCACGTAGATGCCCGCACAGGTGCCGATGGAAGCAAGAAAAAGAGTAAAGGGGGCCGGGGCGGAACCATCCTGGTTGGTTGCAATCGTCAGGGGGCCATACTGGGCATTGACTGCGAGACCGCCGGGAAAGCTGATTTTGATATCCATTGTTATCTCCTCTGTAAATAAGGGTATACGTGCTGCTGCACAAAGTGAAGTGGCTATTGGCACTGGTGGATATTAGATGATGCAGCGGCAGGATGGATTCATGGATCGGCGTGATCGCAGGGCGCATCTCCGCACCCCGCGATGATAAAAGTGCTTGAAGGTTGATTATTTTTTGTTTATTTTATCTTGAATGTAAAATCTTCTCTAACGCGATGAGTGAACATGAAACTGCCCAATATCCTCACCGTCAGCCGCATCTTTTTGTCGCCGGTTTTCATCATCGCTTTTCTGTTTCATACTCTGGAATCCTACATTGTCTGTTTTTTTCTGGCGCTGATCATCGAGCTCTCCGACTTTTTTGACGGCATGCTCGCGCGGAGGTATCAACAGATCTCCGATTTCGGCAAGCTGATGGATCCCTTTGCCGACAGTATCTCCCGCTTCAGCATTTTTCTCTGTTTTCTCAGTGACGGCCTTGCTCCGCTCTGGGTCATTGCTATCTTTTTCTATCGTGACACCCTGGTTTCGATCATCCGGGTATTTGCGGTCCGCGAGGGGTTTGTCGTGGCGGCGCGCCCCAGCGGCAAGACCAAGGCCTGGGTGCAGGCGGTCAGCATCTGGGTGGTGCTGGTGGCGATGATCGTGCATAAAGCCGGCTGGTGGGAACCGCTCCGCGACGTGGCCTGCTTTCACCGCATCACGACGATCGTCATCGCCATTTCCGCCGCGGTGACCCTGTGGTCGGGGATTGACTACTGGAATTCGAACAAAAAGGCCGTCTACAGCGCCATGAAAATCAAGCCGACCGCGTAGCTGCAGTGCGCGGCAGCCGTCTGCATCCCTGTCCGGACCAAGCCGGGCAGGGATTTTTTTTTAAGGGCGGCCGGGCACCCTGGGACCGGGGTATGAGGTCAGCGCCGGAGGATGGGGATGAGATCGGCGACCGAGGAGACGATCAGGACGGGCTGATCCGGGGAGGCCGCGGCCATCTCCCGGCTGGTTTCGCCGCTGAGGACCAGGACGCCGACCATGGCGAAGTTCATGGCCATGCGGATATCGGTGTAGAGGCGGTCGCCGATGAAGGCGATCTTGTCCGCGGGCAAGCCGGTGCGGGCGCAAATGGCCTCGACCGCAGGTTGATGGGGCTTGCCCATCACCACCGGTTTGATGCCGCCGGTAGCCGTGGCAAAGAGGGAGATAAAAGAGCCGACATCCGGAATGAAGCGGCCGCCGGCGATCGGACAGAGGAGATCGGCGTGGGTGGCGATGTAGGGCACGCCGGCGGTGATCAGGTGGTAGCCCGTCCGGATCTTGGCGTAGGTCAGCTCCGTATCGAAGCCCAGGACCACGGCCCGGGGCAGCTTCCGGGCACAATGCGCCTCATCCCAGCAATCAAATCCCGCCTCGGTGAATTCCTGCTGCAAATCGCGGTTGCCGATCAGGTAGATATCGGGACGGAGCCCCTGGCGGGTGAGGAAGGTCGTGGTGCAGTCGGCGGCGGTGATGATGCGTTCGGCGGAGACGGGGAAATGCAGCCGCTCGAGTTTTTCGATATAACTTCGGCGCGAGCGCGAGGTGTTGTTGGTGAAATAGAAGAGCTGGCGGCCGCTCTCCAGCACCGTGCTGAGGAATGGAAGGGCGCCGGGGAGAGGGACGCCATCGAGATAGAGCGTCCCGTCGAGGTCGCAGATGATCGCGTCGCATACGGCCAGCCGGGCAGAGGATTCGTCACGGGACATGGGGCAGTAACTCGCAAAGTAATGGGGGTATGGCGGTTGTGCTGGAATAAACGGAAAATATCCGAAAAAAGCAAGGTCATTATCCCCCTGGTTTGCAGGGCCAGGGGTTCTAAATTCCTTGCTTTACACTTATTTTTTCTTTAATTTATTTGCTGACTGGAGAGAGCGTTTATTTCGGCAAATCTTGAATGATATCCTATATACCGTAATCAACATGTTTATGGAGGCCCGTAATGGCAAGAGAAAAAATCCTGGTTGACGGCAATGAAGCGGCGGCCCTTGTAGCCCACAAGGTCAACGAGGTCATCGCCATCTATCCGATCACCCCTTCGTCCAATATGGGGGAATGGGCGGATGCCTATTCCGCCGAAAACCGCAAGAATATCTGGGGTACGATCCCCCAGGTTGTCGAGATGCAGAGTGAAGGCGGCGCGGCGGGTGCGGTGCATGGCGCGCTGCAAACCGGTGCGTTGACCACCACCTTCACGGCCTCCCAGGGGCTGCTGCTGATGATCCCGAACATGTTCAAGATCGCCGGCGAGCTGACCTCCACGGTCTTTCATGTCTCCGCCCGCACCGTTGCCGCGCATGCCCTCTCCATTTTTGGCGATCACAGCGACATTATGGCGGTACGTTCCACCGGCTGGGGGCTGATCGCCTCCAATTCGGTCCAGGAGGTGCACGATTTCGCCCTGATCGCCCAGGCCGCGGCCCTCAAGGCCCGCGTTCCCTTTGTCCACTTCTTTGATGGTTTCCGCACCTCGCACGAAGTGCAAAAGATCGAGGGTCTGGAGGAGAGCGATCTGCGCGCGATGATCGACGACGAGCTGGTCATGGCGCACCGCAGCCGGGGCCTCTCCCCCGATCGTCCGATGATCCGCGGCACCGCCCAGAATCCCGATGTCTATTTCCAGGGCCGTGAGGCGTGCAATCCCTATTATGCCGCTGCTCCGGCCATCGTCCAGGAAGCGATGGACAAATTTGCCAAAGTAGTCGGCCGCCAGTACCATCTCTTCGATTATGTCGGCGCGCCCGACGCCGAGCGCATCCTCATCATCATGGGTTCGGGGGCCGAGACCACCGAAGAGACCGTCGAGTACCTCAACAAGCAGGGCGAGAAGGTTGGTCTGGTCAAGGTCCATCTTTTCCGGCCCTTCTCCGTCGCCCATTTCCTCCAGGCCCTGCCCAAGAGCGTGAAGCAGATCGCGGTGCTGGACCGCACCAAGGAACCCGGTGCTGCCGGCGAGCCGCTTTACATGGATGTCGTCACCGCCCTGACCGAAAGCTACAGTGCCGGCACACTGCCCTTCGCCCAGATCCCCAAAGTCATCGGCGGCCGGTACGGTCTCTCCTCCAAAGAATTCACTCCGGCCATGGTCAAGGCCGTCTTTGACGAGATGAAAAAGGCGACCCCGAAGAACCACTTTACGGTTGGTATCCACGATGACGTTTCGAAAACCAGTCTCGACTTTGATCCCGCTTTCTCGATCGAACCGAGTGATGTCTTCCGTGCCCTCTTTTACGGGCTCGGTTCCGACGGCACCGTCGGCGCCAACAAGAACTCGATCAAGATCATCGGCGAGGAGACCGAGAATTACTCCCAGGGTTACTTTGTCTACGATTCGAAAAAGGCCGGTACGGTAACCGTCTCGCATCTGCGTTTTGGGCCGCGGCCGGTCAAATCGATCTATCTGGTGGACAAGGCGCAGTTCATTGGCTGCCATCAGCAGTTCATCATGGAGCGTTTCAACCTGCTCGAGAAGGCGATTCCGGGCGGGACGTTCCTGCTCAACAGCCTCAGCGGTCCCGAGGAGGTTTGGGATACGCTGCCGCGGGTCTATCAGGAAGAGATCGTCCATAAAAAACTGAACTTCTACGTCATCGATGCCTATGAAGTGGCCAAGAAGACGGGCATGGGCGTGCGCATCAACACCATCATGCAGACCTGCTTTTTCGCCATCTCCGGAGTTTTACCCCAGGATGAGGCGATCCGGTATATTAAAAAGGCGATCAAAAAGACCTACGGTGCCAAGGGCGATGCCGTCGTGCAGAAGAATTACGATGCGGTCGACGCCACGCTGGCCCATCTCCACAAGGTCAATGTCCCGGGCAAGGTGACCAGCACCAAGGAGATGCCGGCGGTCGTTCCCGCCGATGCGCCCAAGTATGTTCGTGAGGTGGTCAGCCAGATCATCATCGAAAAAGGCGATGAAGTTCCGGTGAGCGCGCTTCCGGTGGACGGCACCTTCATGACGGCGACGACGCAATATGAGAAGCGCAACATCGCTCTCGAGATTCCGGTATGGGATGCGGAGATTTGCATCCAGTGCGGCAAGTGCTCCATGGTTTGCCCGCATGCCACGATCCGGCAGAAGGCCTACGATCCCAAGCATCTCGCCAAGGCGCCGGCGACCTTCAAGTCGATCGCCTCGCGCGGCAAGGATTTTCCGGAAGGCTGGAAGTATACGATCCAGGTCGCTCCGGAAGACTGCACCGGCTGCGCCCTGTGCGTCGAGGTCTGCCCCGCCAAGAACAAGACGGAGGTGGGCAAGAAGGCGATCAACATGGCGCCGCAGCCGCCGATCCGCTTTCAGGAGCGCGAGAATTACGACTTTTTCCTGCAAATCCCCGATGTCGATCGCCGCGAGCTCAAGGTCGCCTCGGTCAAGGGCAGCCAGCTGCTCAGGCCGCTCTTCGAGTACTCCGGGGCCTGCGCGGGCTGTGGCGAGACCCCCTATCTCAAGCTGATGACCCAGCTCTTTGGGGACCGGATCATTGCCGCCAACGCCACCGGCTGTTCCTCGATCTATAGCGGCAATTTGCCGACCACCCCGTATGCCAAGAATCAGGACGGCCGTGGTCCGGCGTGGAACAACTCGCTCTTTGAGGATAACGCTGAATTCGGCATGGGCTACCGCTTGACCATCGACAAGCACACAGAGTTCGCCCAGGAGCTGGTCAAGCTCTTGGCCGGCGAGATCGGCGACGATCTGGCGACGGCCTTGCTGACGGCCGACCAGAGCACCGAGGCGGGCATTTACGCACAGCGTGAGCGCGTCGCCATCCTCAAGAAAAAGCTGGCCGGCGTTACCTCGATGCAGGGTAAGCACCTCCTCTCGTTGGCCGATATGCTGGTCAAAAAGAGCGTCTGGATCATCGGCGGCGACGGCTGGGCGTATGATATCGGCTACGGCGGGCTGGATCATGTCCTGGCCTCCGGCCGCAATGTCAATGTGCTGGTGCTCGACACCGAGGTCTACTCCAACACCGGCGGCCAGATGTCCAAATCGACGCCGATGGGCGCGGTGGCCAAGTTTGCGGCGGCCGGCAAGCCCCTGCCCAAGAAGGACATGGGCATGATCTTTATGAGCTACGGCAATATCTATGTCGCCCGCGTGGCCATGGGCTACAACGACCTCCAGGTCGTCCGCGCCTTCACTGAAGCCGATGCCTATAACGGCCCGAGCATCATTCTCGCCTACTCGCACTGCATCGCCCATGGCATTCCGATGCACAAGGGGATGGAGGAACAAAAGGCGGCAGTCGAGTCCGGCCATTATCCCCTCTTCCGCTTCAATCCGGAAATGGCAGCTCAGGGGCAGAATCCGCTCAAGCTCGACTCCAAGGCGCCCTCGATCACCTTTGAGGATTTCGCCTATCGCGAGACCCGTTTCAAGATGCTGACCAAGAGCCATCCGGACCGTGCCAAGGTGCTGCTGGCGGAGGCCACCAAATCCACCCGCGACCGCTGGCATCTCTATGAGAACTGGGCGGCCATGCAGTACGGTGATGGTGCGCCCAAAGCCGAAGCGGCCGAGTAAGGCCGCTCCAGTCTCGAGACGTGTTCATACTAAAGTTCTGTCCGGCGGGTTCGCCTGCGGACCCGCCGCGGCATTAACCGATTTGACAAGAAAGGATAGGCCGATATGGATTTATCAACCACCTATATGGGCTTGAAATTGAAGAATCCGTTGGTCCCTTCTGCATCTCCCCTTTCCAAGGACATTGACACCATCAAGAAGCTGGAAGATGCGGGTGCGGCAGCGATCGTCCTTTATTCATTGTTTGAGGAGCAGATCTCCTTTGAGGCCGAGGAATTGGATCATTTTCTCACCTACGGCGCGGAGAGTTTTGCGGAGGCCCTGACCTATTTCCCGCAGGCGCAGGAATTCCATCTCGGCCCGGAGGAGTATCTGGAGCACATCCGCAGAGTCAAGCAGGCCACCCGTATTCCGGTCATCGCCAGCCTCAACGGCGTCTCCACCGGCGGCTGGATTGATTATGCCAAAAAGATGGAGCAAGCCGGCGCCGATGCCCTCGAGCTCAATGTCTACATGCTGGCGACCGATCCCGCCCGCACCAGCGCCGAGATCGAGCAAGTCTATATCGATGTGCTCAAGGCGGTCAAGGCGAGTGTTCGGATTCCCGTGGCGATGAAGCTGAGTCCCTATTTCAGCGCCATGGCGGCGATGGCCAGGCGCCTCGATGAAGCCGGCGCGGATGCCCTCGTGCTTTTCAACCGCTTCTATCAGCCCGATCTCGATATCGAGGCCCTGGCGGTCAAACCCGGCGTCACCCTGAGCACGTCGGATGATTTGCGGCTGCCGCTGCGCTGGATCGCCATCCTCTATGGCCGGATCAAGGCGAGCATGGCCGGCAGCACCGGGGTGCACAGCGCCCAGGATGCCCTCAAACTGGTCATGGCGGGTGCGGATGTCGTCAATATGTGCGCCGCCCTGCTTCAGCGCGGTCCCGCGCATCTGGCCAAGGTCCTCAGCGACATGACTACCTGGCTTGAGGAGCACGAATATGCGGACCTCAAGATGGCACGGGGCAGCATGAGCCAGAAGAAGGTGGCCGAGCCCGCCGCCTATGAGCGCGCCAACTATATCAAGGCGCTCAACAGCTACACGCGTTAAGAGAGTTCGGATGGTCTGCGCCATCAGCCGGTTGTCTCCTGTGACAGCCGGCTTTTTTTTCATCAGTGCCGGCTGCGGCGCTGATTTCGTCTTGTTTTTTTTTCGGCGAATTACTAAACTTGAAAAAGGATAACGGACGCAGGAGATGGAGCGGAACAACGCTCCCCATCATTGGGAGGAGAGTCCATGCTCAAGGATTTGATTCTGGCCGCGCGCAAGCAGATAACATGTACGCTGGTGCTGCGCAATGCGCGGGTGGTCAATGTCTACGCCGGCGAGATCATGGAGACCGATGTCGCGGTGTACCGGGATACGATCGTCGCCCTGGGCCAGGGGTATCACGGCGAGGAGGAGGTCGACCTCAAGGGTGCCTATCTCGCCCCTGGATTCATCGATGGGCACGTCCACATCGAGAGTTCGATGGTGGAGGTGCCGCAGTTCGGGCGGGCGGTGGTTCCGCTGGGCACAACCTCGGTGGTTGCTGACCCGCACGAGATCGCCAATGTTCTCGGCTATGAGGGCATCCGCTACATGATGGATGCCAGCAAGTACAATCCCCTCAATGTTTTTTTCATGCTCTCCTCCTGCGTGCCGGCTTCCCCCCTGGAATCGGCAGGTTCGGAGCTGCGGGCATTCGATCTTTTTCCCTTTCTGAGCGAGCGCTGGGTGCTTGGCCTCGGCGAGATGATGAACTACCCCGGGGTGCTGAATGCCGAGCCGGACGTGCTTGATAAAATCCACATTGTCACCGAGAAGCGCATCGACGGTCATGCGCCCGGATTGAGCGGGCCGGATCTGGCGGCCTATATCGCCGCCGGGGTGGAGTCGGACCATGAGTGCACTACCGTCGCCGAGGCCCGGGAAAAGCTGGCCCTGGGCATGCATATCATGATCCGGGAGGGATCGGGCACCAAAAACCTCCACGATCTGCTTCCTCTGGTGACGCCGGAGAACGAGCGGCGCTGTTTCTTCTGCACCGACGACCGCCATCCCGATGACATTCTGCGCGAGGGGCACATCAATTATATCGTCAAGAGCGCCATCAAGGCGGGACTCGATCCCATCACGGCGGTGCGGATGGCGACGCTCAATACCGCCGAATATTTCGGATTGCGCAAGCTCGGAGCGATCGGCCCGGGCAAGCGGGCGGATATGGTGATTTTTGACAACTTTGACTCCTTTCAGATCCACAAGGTCTACAAGAACGGCGTGCTGGTGGCAAAGGACGGGGTGCCGGTGTATGAGCTTCCGGTGCGCCGGCCGGCCATGCTGCGCAGCTCGGTGAACATCAAATGGCTGGAGGGGGGCGAGTTTTCGATTCCGGTGCAGGGCACGCGCTGTCGGGTGATCGAGGTCATTCCCGATCAGATCGTGACCCGGATGTTCGAGGCCGAACCCGCTACACAGGATGGGCAGGTGGTTTCCGATCCTGGCCGCGATCTGCTGCGGATCTATGTGGTGGAGCGTCACCGCGCCTCGGGCAATATCGGCAAGGGACTGGTCAAGGGATTTGGTTTGAAGAAGGGGGCGATCGCCTCTTCGATCGGCCATGACAGCCACAATATCATCGTCATCGGTGTCAGCGACCGCGACATCATGAAGGCCGTGACGACTATCAACAAGATGGGCGGCGGGATTGCCATTGTCGAAGACGGCGCGGTCGTGGAGTCGCTCGAGCTCCCCATCGCCGGGCTGATGTCCGACAAGCCGATTGAATTCGTCAGCAGCCGGACGCGCGATTTGATAACGGCGTGCCGGAAACTCGGCATCACCCTGGACGATCCCCTGATGACGCTCTCGTTCATGGCCCTTCCGGTCATTCCCCGCCTCAAGCTGACGGATCGGGGTCTGGTGGATGTCGAAAAATTTGCGCACGTGGATCTCTTCACCGATCATCGCTGACCTGGGGCAGATGAGCCTTTTTTGGCGCGAAGGCGCGCTTCGTCTTCTGGCCTGGGGCCGCTACCTCTGGCCCCTCCGGCTGATCGCGAAGCGAGAGGCCGCGGCGGCGGCCCGGCTGATGGCCCGGGTTCCGGTATCGCGGGAGTGGATGGCCGATCTGGGCTGCGGCGCTGGTTCAGCGCCGGCGGCGCAGCGCCCGGAACCCTGCATCGGCGTGGACCGCTCGCGGCGCATGGCGCGCCGCGCTGCCGGCGGACGCATGACGCACGTCGTGTGCGCCGGGATAAACGTCTTGCCTCTGGCCTCCGCCCGGTTCGAGCTGGTGCTCGCGGTGGGGGTGGCGGAATACCTTGCCGATCCCGAGCCGCTCTTGCGTGAAGCCGCGCGGATTCTGCGGCGGGAGGGCTGGCTGCTGTTCACCGTCGCGCCGCGGGGTTGGCACCTCGCTTTCCGCAGGTTGGCCGGATTACCCGTATATATCCACCGGGAAGAAGATCTCGCCGGGATCTTTCCGGTGCATCATCTCGAAATCCGGGCGAGAGCGCAAACCGCAACCCAGCACTTGTATCTCCTGCAAAAAGTCCGTGCATCTGCTGTATCCCCTTCCCCGTCATGGACGCCCGCGTCCGCGCCGGGAGGGTTCACCCCTGCACAACAGTAAAAGCAAGCCATTCCAGAACGGAGTCCACGTGAGATTTATCCCTTGTTCCATACCCGATTTACTGCTCATAGAATTTGATGTTCATGCCGACGCGCGCGGTTATTTTGTCGAAAGCTACAACCGGAAGGCCTTTCATGAGCTGGGTCTGGCCGTTGAATTTATCCAGGACAATATCAGCAGTTCGAGCCGGGGCACTCTGCGCGGTTTGCATTATCAGCTCAATCCCCATGCCCAGGGCAAGCTGGTGCGCGTGACGCAGGGACAGGTCTTCGATGTCGCCGTGGATATTCGCAAGGGATCGCCCTGGTATGGCCGCTGGGTGGGGGTGGAGCTTTCGGAGGAGAACAAGAAGGCCCTGTACATTCCGCCCGGCTTCGCGCATGGATTCTATGTCCAGAGCGAGCGGGCGCAGTTCATGTACAAATGCACCGATTTGTATGCGCCGCAGGTGGACCGGGGCATCATCTGGAATGATGCGGATATCGGCATCGCCTGGCCGCTGGCTGGCGAGTTGATTCTCTCGGAGAAGGACAAGGTGCGGCCGCGCCTGTGCGAAGCCGACAACAATTTTGAGTATCGGGGATAACGACTAGAAGAGCCGTTGATACTGCTCTTTATTTTTTTCGTTTTGCGGGCGCCGGATCCAGTAGCTGGCGCCCTTTTTTTGTGCCCGCCGCTGCATGAAATCCTTGCCGAAGAGCCGCAGCACCAGCCCCACGGGGGTCAAGACCACATAGAAGAGCAGCGTCAGCAGGAGGCGGGAAACCAGGCCGCCGAGGGCGAAGGCCAGGGCCATCCAGGCGAGGTGGAGCGGACGCAGCAGCAGCGGGCGGAAGAGGGCTGTAGCGAGCAGCAGGAGGAGCAGGGCGACAATCCCCAGGGTGGTGCCCGCATCGCGCTGGACGAAGAAAAAGAAGGCGCCGATCAGCAGCAGGGCGCTCGAGAGTACCGCGGCGAACTGCTGCAGCGACCGGCTGTCGCGCGGGAGCTGCTGCAAGCCGCTGCGGATGTCGCTAATCCAGCTCATACTCTTTTCTCCAGTTACCGGTTTCGGTGAAGGGCGGCTGTTCTTTCTTGTCCAGGATCACATGGCCCATGACCAGATAGTCCATGTCGGTGCGCATAAAGCAGCGCCAGGCCTCTTCGGGGGTGCAGACGATGGGTTCGCCGCGCACATTGAAGGAGGTGTTGATGATCACCGGGCAGCCCGTCTGCTGGAAAAAGTGGCGGACGAGGCGGTGGAGGAGACCGTGGTCGCGCGCCGAAAGGGTCTGCACCCGCGCCGAATAGTCGACATGGGTGACCGCGGGGATTTCGGAGCGCACGACATTGAGTTGATCGATGCCCCAGAGGTGTTCTTCCGCAGCGGTGAGGGTGCGGCGCTTGTCAGCGCGGACGGGGGCGGTGAGCAGCATGTAGGGGCTGGGCTGGTCGAGCTCGAACCAGGCGGCAGCCTCTTCTTCGAGCACCGCCGGCGCGAAGGGGCGGAAGCTTTCGCGGAACTTGATCTTGAGGTTCATGCGCGACTGCATGCGCGGGGAGCGGGCATCGCCGATGATCGAGCGGCTGCCGAGGGCGCGCGGTCCGAACTCCAAGCGCCCCTGAAACCAGCCGATGACCTGTTCGGCGGCGATGAGTTCGGAGACGCGGTCAAGGAGCCTGGGCGTGGTCAGTTTATGGAAGGGTGCCTGCTTCTCCTCGAGAAAGGCGATGATCGCCTCGTCGCTGAATTCGGGGCCGAGCAGGGAGCCCTTCTGGCGGTCGCGGCTGCCGTGGAGCGTCCGGGCGTTGCCGAGAATCTGGTGCCAGGCGAAGAGGGCGGCACCGAGGGCGCCGCCGGCGTCGCCCGATGCGGGCTGGATCCAGAGGCGGGCGAAGGGGCCTTCGCGGAGGATGCGGCCGTTGCCGACGCAGTTGAGGGCGACACCGCCCGCGAGGCAGAGGTTCTTGCTGCCGGTTTCGCGGTGGACATGACGGGCCATGCGCAGCATGGCGGTTTCGGTCACCTCCTGAACCGAGCGGGCGAGGTCCATATTGCGCTGGGTCAGGGGGCTTTCCGGCCGGCGCGGCGGACCGCCGAAGAGCTTGTGAAAACGGCGGTTGGTCATGGTGAGCCCCGCGCCGTAATTAAAATAATCCATATTCAGATGGAAGGAGCCGTCCTCGTGGAGGTCGATAAGGGTATCGAGGATGGTCTGGACAAAACGCGGCTCGCCGTAGGGGGCTAGGCCCATCACCTTGTATTCGCCGGAATTGACCTTGAAGCCGGTGTAGTAGGTGAAGGCTGAATAGAGCAGGCCAAGGGAGTGCGGGAAATGGATCCCGGCGTCGAGGGTGAGATGGTGATCGCGGCCGCTGCCCCAGGAGGTGGTGGTCCATTCGCCAACGCCATCCATGGTGAGGATGGCCGCCTCAGCGAAGGGGGAGGGGAAAAAAGCGGCCGCGGCATGCGCCTCGTGGTGCTCGGTGAAGAGGATCTCCCCCGGGTAATCGAGCTCTTTGCGGATGAGATCGGGGATCCAGAGCTTTTTTTTCAGCCAGAGGGGCATGGCCATCAGGTAGCTGCGCAGCCCGAACGGGACATAGCTGAGCGTCGTCTCGAGGATGCGCTCGAATTTGACCAGGGGTTTTTCATAAAAGACGATATAGTCCAGCTGCGCGGGGCTCAGGCCCGCCATCTGCAGGCAATAGCTGATGGCCTGGCGGGGAAAGTCATGATCATGTTTGATCCGGCTGAAGCGCTCCTCCTGGGCAGCGGCGAGGATTTCGCCGTCGCGCACGAGAGCGGCGGCGCTGTCATGATAGAAGCAGGAGAGTCCGAGGATGTTCATCTCAAATAGGCCCGGTTAGGTGCGCGTTCAGCCAGCCAGCAGCGACAGCAGTTCGTCCGGCTTCTCGATGAAATGGTCTGGATGCAAGGATTTAAGAAAATTGGAGTCGGCGTAGCCCCAACCCACGGCGCAGCAGGCGACGCTGGCGGCCTGCGCCGCGAGGAGGTCGTTATCGGTATCGCCAACCATGAGGGCCTGATCCGGGGTGATCTTGAAGTGGTCGAGGGCATGCAAGATCATATCCGGCGCCGGCTTGATATGGCGGACCAGCTCCGGCCCGACCAGGAGGTCGAAATACTTCTCAAGATCGATGGCGCCGAGCAGTGCCCGGCTCTGCACGAGCCGCTTGTTGGTCACGACCGCCAGGCGGTAGCCGGCGAGCGCCTCCAGCAGCGCCACCATGCCCGGGAAGGGGCGGCTGCGCTCGGCGCAGATCTTGAGATAATAGGGACGGAAGATCTCGAGATAGTCGTCGAGCAGATGGGCATGAGCTTCGCCCAGGACGGTGAAGGCAAAGCGGTCGGCGCCGGGCCCGATGGCTTTGAGGGCCTGCTCGAGGGAGAGCGGCGGCAGTCCAAGTTCCGCCCGGGCATAATTGATGGCGATGTGGACATCGGGTGCGGTGTCCACCAGCGTGCCGTCGAGATCGAAGAGTATGGCGTGCAAGCGGAAATCCTTATGGCGTAAGCAAGAATCAGAGTATAAATGTACGAAGCACAGCCGTCAAGTGCAACGGATTAATCCCGGCGCCGGCCGGGGCGAAATGGATTTGCTTTTTCTGCACCAGAACGGCACTTCCAGGCACGTCGCTGGGAGGTGGCGCCGGTCGCCGCGAATTGGATTTGCTTTTCCTGGGCAAATGATTAAATTACGTGGTAGATATTGATGGATCATCTCCGCGAAAGGGAACCGTGGATCTTGAACTCCTGCTGTCACCGGAGCGTTTGCCGGGAATGACGCGGCTGGCCGCCGATTATCTCACCCATTCCGCGCGCGCCCTTGAGTTTTTTGCCGACGATTATGGCCCTCCGGAGGCCTGGGCGCGCCGCACCGACGCTGTGCTTGCGGCATCTCGTGCCGACCGGCGCCAGGTGGTCGCGGCGCTGCGGCGGCAAAACCGCGCTCTCGGCGCCGGTGCGCCAACGCTGGCGGCGCTCGATGCCCTTGAATCGGACGAGTCCCTGGCCATCGTCACCGGCCAGCAGGCCGGGCTTTTCGGTGGGCCGTTATATACCCTGTACAAAGCGCTGACCGCCTGCAAGCTGGCGCGCCACTGGTCCGGGCAGCTGCGACGGCCGGTCGTGCCGGTCTTTTACGTGGTTTCCGAGGATCATGACTTTGCCGAAGTGCAGGGCGCAGGCTATCTCGATGCAGAGCACGAGTTCAGAAAAGCGGTCTATGCCCCGGTTCTGACGATCGCCCGTGCGCCGGTCGGCGAAATCATGCTCGATCCCGGGATAGAAGCCGTCCGCAACGAGCTGCTCAGCGCTGTGGCCGGCGGTGAATTCAAGGCCGAGATCGCCGGGATTCTCGCAGCGTCCTATCAACCGGGAGGCCGATTTGTCGAGGGCTTTCTCCGCTGGTATGTCCAGCTGCTGGAGGATCAGGGGATGATCTTTCTCGATCCGGCCGATCCGGAACTCAAGCGCCTGGCCGCGCCGGTATTCACCGCCGAGCTCGAGCACGATCTCACGGTGACGGGGATGGCAGCGGCCAACCAGCGGCTGCAGGCGCTGGGCTATCATCAGCAGCTCCCCGTCCATCCCCGGCGTCCCGGGTTGCTGCTCCTGCGCGACGGCCGCCATGGCCTTGAACGCGTTGCGCACGGCTGGCGGAATCTTAATAACGGAGAGATCCTGACCTTTGCAGAGTTGAACGGTCATCCCGAACAGCTCAGTCCCAAGGCGGCGCTGCGGCCGCTCTACGAGGATTACCTCCTGCCCACACTGGCCTATATCGGCGGTGCAGGGGAGATCGCCTATTGGGCCCAACTCAAGGAGGTCTATGCCGGATTCGGCTTGCCCATGCCGCTGGTGGTGCCGCGGGCGGGGTTCACCCTGATCGAGGGCAAGAGCCGGAGGGCGCTGGAGCGCTTTGCGATCGATCCATCCGCGCTGCTGGCCGATTCCGAAGCGACCCTTGCCGCGGTGCGCGAGCGTCTGCTCCCCACGGCGTTGGCCGGCGAGCTGGCTCGGCTGAAGGAGGGGGTCACGCAGAGCTGGCCGGAACTGCAAGAGGGCATCGTCGCCCTGGATGCCACCCTGCAGAGTCCGGCGGAAAAAACCCTGCAGCTGATCATCAACAGCCTGCAGCAGCTTGAACAGAAGGTGGCGCGCGCAGCGGAGCAAAAGCAAGCCTCGGCGCATGCCCAGTTGCACGCCTTGATGGCCTCGCTCCTGCCGGGCGGCGTGCTGCAGGAACGGCAGCTCAATGCGGTTCCTTTTCTCTGCCGTCATGGCCGCGGCCTGATCGATCGGCTCTACCGGTCCATCGATGTGTCCGGTCCGGGGCACCTGATCGTTGAACTCTGAATGAATCCGAACGCGAGGCGAATATGAATCAGTCGCTGGATATACTGGCCTTTGGTGCTCATCCCGATGATGTAGAGCTGATGGCGGGCGGGACGATCATCAAGCTGGTGCAGCTGGGGTATCGTGTGGGGATGATCTCGCTGACTGCGGGTGAGATGGGTACCCGGGGCACCCCGGAGATCCGCCGCAGCGAGTTTACGGCAGCCGCCGGCATCATAGGTCTGGCGATGCATGAGATGCTGGACATCCCTGATGGCGGTGTGGCTGAGAATGAAGAGAACAAACTCAAGGTCATTCGCGCGATCCGCACCTGGCGGCCGGCGCTGGTGTTCGCCCCCTACTGGGAGACGCGCCATCCGGACCATGCCCATTGTTCTCATCTGGTGCGCGAGGCGGGATTTTTTGCCGGCCTGAAAAAGATCGAGACCGGTCAGCCCCAATTCCGTCCGCAGCGGCTGGTCTATTACTGCGAACACTATCATTTCACGCCCTCGTTTGTCGTCGATGTCTCGGAGACGTTCGAGCGTCGGCTGGAAGCGATCCGCGCCTACAAATCCCAGGTCTTCAATCCCGAGGCGGCAGAGGAGGGGAGTGAAGAAAAAACCCACATCAGCAGTCCTGAGTATTTTCGCTCCATTTCCGCGCGGGCCGAATACTGGGGGGGACGGATCGGGGTCCGCTATGGCGAGCCCTTCCTGGTGCGCGAGGTGATCGGTGTGCGGGATCCTTATGAGCTGCTCATCGGCGTGCGGGCTGAATAAAGCGGCTGTGGTCTCAGCGCGGCAAGCGGCTGGCGTAAACCTCGGCAAGAAAACGGGAGATGGTCTGCATCATCTCCGGATTGGGAAGCAAAAAAGAGTCGTGGCCATACCAGGTGTTGAATTCCCTGAAGGTCACGGCTTTTTTATGCTTTTCGAGGACGTGGAGCAGCTCGAGCGACTGTGAGGTCGGGTAGAGCCAGTCCGAGGTGAAGGAGAGGACGAGAAAGCGCGCCGTGACCTCCTGGAAGGCCTGATCGAGAGAGCCATAATCGCGCGCCAGGTCGAAGTAATCGATGGCCTTGGTGATATAGAGATAGGAATTGGCGTCGAATCGGGCGACAAAAATCTCGCCCTGATGACGCAGGTAGCTCTCGACCTCGAAATCGATCCTGAAATCAAAGCCGTAATCCTCTTTTTCGCGCAGGGTGCGGCCGAATTTACGGCGCATCGACTCTTCGCTCAGATAGGTGATGTGCGCGAGCATGCGTGCGGTCGCCAATCCCCGGGCCGGAATTTTCCCCTGGAGTTGATAATCGCCGCCGCACCAGTCCGCATCCGCATAGATCGCCTGGCGGCCGACCTCATCCCAGCCGATCTGCATGGCATTTTGATGGCAGGTGGTGGCGATGGGGATGGCCGCGGCGACGCGCTGCGGAGCAGCGATGCACCATTGCAGGGCCTGCATGCCCCCCATGGAGCCGCCGGCAACGCAGAGCAGCCGTTCGATGCCGAGGTGGTCGATCAGATGCATCTGGGCGCGGACCATGTCGGCGATGGTCACCACTGGGAAGCCGAGGGCATAGGGCCGGCCGCTGGCGGGATCGATCGACGAAGGTCCGGTCGAGCCCTGGCAGCCGCCGATGACGTTGGAGCAGATGACGCAGTACTTGTCGATGTCAAAGGGGCGGCCGTGTCCGACCATGAAATCCCACCACCCGGGCCGGTGATCGGCGGGGTGATGCCAGCCGGCGACGTGGGCATCCCCGGAGAGGGCGTGGAGGAGGAGGATGGCATTGTCGCGGGCGGCATTGAGCATCCCGTAGATCTCGTAAGCGAGGGTGATCGGGCCGAGGCGGCCGCCATTGTCGAGCGCCATCTCCCGGGGCGGCGCTGCAAAGGTGAAGTACTGCCGTTCAACCACGCCGACCGAATCCGCAGGGATCTCCATCAGGACCTCTTGGCCGCTGCCGCCAGGGCCTGGTCCAGATCCTGCTCGAGATCGGCGTGATGCTCCAGGCCGATGGAGAGGCGGATCAGATCGGGGGTGATCCCGCCGGCGGCTTGCTGCGCCTCGGTGAGCTGGGAATGGGTGGTGCTGGCGGGGTGGACCGCCAGGCTTCTCGCATCGCCGACATTGGCGACATGAGAAAAGAGCTGCAGAGCGTCGATGAAGGCTGCGCCAGCCTCCACACCGCCGCGAATGCCGAATACCACCATGCCGCCGAAACCGCGATGCAGGTACTTCCGCGCCACGCCATGGGTGGGATGACCGGGAAGGCCGGGATAGCGCACCCAGGCGACGGCCGGATGATTCTGGAGAAATTCAGCAATGGCCAGCCCATTTTCGCAATGGCGCTGCATGCGCAGGGGGAGGGTCTCGATGCCCTGTAAAAAGATCCAGGCGTTGTCGGGCGAGATGCAGGCGCCGAGGTTGCGCAGGGGCACCAGGCGCAGGCGCATGATAAAGGCGAGGGGATTGAGTTCGCCGAGGTCCCGGGCATAGCGCAGGCCATGGTAGCCGGGATCGGGCTGGTTGAAGAGGGTGAATTTGGGATCGCTCCAGTCGAAAGTTCCTTTATCGATGACGATGCCGCCGATGCCGGTACCGTGGCCGCCGAGCCATTTGGTCAGGGAGTGGCAGACGATGTCGGCGCCATGCTCGAGCGGGCGCAGCAGCCAGGGGGTGGTAAAGGTCGAATCGACAATGAAGGGGAGGTGGTGGCGCGCGGCGACAGCGGCGATCTCCTCGAGGTCGATCACCTCCAGGGCGGGATTGCCGATGGTTTCGGCGAAGAGCGCGCGGGTTTGCGGGGTGATCGCCGCCGCAAACTGGGCCGGATCCCCGGGATTGACGAAATGACAGTGGATGCCGAACTGCGGCAGCAGGGTGTCGAACATGGTATAGGTGCCGCCGTAGAGGTTGCGGGCGGCGACGATCTCGTCCCCGGCCGAGCAGATATTGATGATGGCGTAAAAGATCGCTGAAGTGCCGGAGGCGATGGCCAGGGCGGCGGCGCCGCCTTCAAGGACGGCCATACGCTGCTCGAGAACCGCCTGGGTGGGATTTCCCAGCCGGGTGTAAATGTTGCCCATCTCCCTGAGGGCAAAGAGATCGGCGGCATGGGCTGAATTATGAAAGAGGTAGGCGCTGGTACGATGGACCGGCACCGCCTGCGCACCCGTTGTGGGGTCCGCTTGCTGCCCGGCGTGAAGCGCCAGGGTCTCGAAATGAAGGGTATCTCTGTTCATGGAACCTGCCCGGTCTGATGAAAATGATGATTATTTATAATATAACAAGATCTGTTCTTTATAACTACTGCAAATCGACCGCGCTGCCGTCTTTATTTATTTTGTTTCCCAGATAAAAATTCAATATTTTGAGGTGCGAACAACGGTCGGTGGCACCTGGATCATTGTGGTGCGATACTAACAGGAGGGTATTTCCAGAGATGGAATCTGCGATTCACGCCCCGCGGGGCACAATACTGAGCTGCAAGGGCTGGGTTCAGGAGGCCGCCCTGCGCATGCTGATGAACAACCTTGATCCGGATGTCGCCGAAAAGCCCCAGGAGCTGATTGTATACGGCGGCACGGGCAAGGCCGCGCGCAATTGGGAGTGCTATCATGCACTGGTGCGCACGCTGCAAAATCTGGAGAATGACGAAACCCTGCTGGTGCAATCGGGCAAGCCGGTCGCCGTCTTCAAGACGCACGAGAACGCGCCACGGGTGCTGATCTCCAATTCTTTGCTGGTGCCACACTGGGCGACCTGGGATGAATTCCGGCGCCTCGAAGGGCTGGGATTGACGATGTACGGGCAAATGACGGCCGGGAGCTGGATCTATATCGGCTCGCAGGGGATTCTCCAGGGAACCTACGAGACCTTTGCCAGCTGTGCCGAGCGCTATTTTGGCGGGACGCTGGCGGGGCGGTTGTTGGTGACAGCCGGCCTCGGCGGGATGGGTGGTGCCCAGCCCCTGGCGGCGACGATGAACGGTGCGGCGTGTCTGTGCATCGAGGTGGACCGGAGCCGGCTGGAACGCCGCTTGCAGACGCGTTACCTCGATGTTATGAGCGAGAGCCTGGATGAAGCGCTCGAGCGGGTGCTGGAGGCGCGCCGCCGCAAGGAGCCGCTGTCGGTGGGATTGCTGGGCAATGCTGCGGATGTTCTGCCAGCCCTGGTCGAGCGCGGGATCGTCCCGGATGTGCTGACCGATCAGACCTCCGCCCACGATGTCCTCAACGGCTATGTGCCGAATGGCCTGGCCTATGCAGAGGCCCTGGCGCTGCGCGTCGCCGATCCGGTGCGCTATCAGGGGATGGCGCGGGCCGCGATCGTCCGCCATGTTGAAGCGATGCTGGCGCTGCGAAAGGCCGGAGCGGTGACCTTTGATTACGGCAACAACATCCGGGGTGAGGCTCTCGCCAACGGACTGAAGCAGGCCTTCGACATTCCCGGTTTCGTACCCGAGTTTATCCGGCCGCTTTTCTGCCTGGGCAAGGGGCCGTTCCGCTGGGCCGCGCTCAGCGGCGATCCGCAGGATATTTATGCCACGGATGCTGCTCTGGTGGCGGCGTTTCCGGACAATGCGCCGCTGCGCCGCTGGATCGAGCGGGCGCAGCGGCAGGTGCAGTTTCAGGGGCTGCCCTCGCGTATTTGCTGGCTGGGCTATGGCGAGCGCGCGCAGATGGGCCGGATCTTTAACGATCTAGTCGCCACGGGCGAAGTGAAGGCCCCCATCGTCATCGGTCGGGACCATCTCGATGCCGGTTCGGTAGCCTCGCCCAACCGCGAAACCGAAAAGATGCGCGATGGCAGCGATGCCATCGCCGACTGGCCGATCCTCAATGCCCTGATCAACGCGGTCGGCGGAGCGAGCTGGATCTCGGTGCATCACGGCGGGGGAGTGGGGATCGGCTATTCGCTGCATGCCGGGATGGTGATCGTGGCCGACGGCACGCGCGAGGCCGCCGTCCGGCTGCAGCGGGTGCTGACGACCGATCCCGGGATGGGCGTCGTCCGGCACGCGGACGCAGGATATGATCTGGCTGTCAACGCAGCACGAGAGATGAATATCCACATGCCGATGCTGAAATAACTGAAAGAGCCTGCCATGACCGATCCCAAGGTATTCTATCGCGAGCTCGATGCGCTCCTGGCCAAGATCCGGCTGGTAGCCGCCGGGGAGCAGTTTTTACCCTCCATCATGCAAGAACTGACCGACAGTTTTCATGATCGGCTGCATATCGCCAATGCCCGCTATTATCTGTTGCTCGATGATACGTTTGTCCTGCAATACCCGGAACATGGGGCGAAGCGCTTCGGCTATGCCGAGGAACTGCCCGTGGAATCGGAGGTGGTGCAGCTTGCCGCGCGCAATCGCAGTTATATTTACGATTCCGATTTTCTCAACGGCCAGTTTTACACCACCCCGATTGCGGAAAATAACTTTCACGCTGCCATCTGGGTACACAGTCCGGAGCGGCAATGGCTGGTGGTCTTCCAGCTCGATCTGGGATGGGAGCGGGAGGAGATCAATCTGTTTCTCAACTCGGTACGCACCAGCCTCAATTACCGGTTTTTCTCCGATGTCATCGGCGTGCGGCTGGAGCAGGCGGTTGAAATCCAGAAGAGCCTGCTGCCGCAAAAGTCACCCAAAATCGACGGCTACGACATTGCCGGATTCAGCCAACCGGCGGAACTGGTCGGCGGCGATTTATTTGATTATTTCGAATTGAAAGACGGGACGCTGGGGGTTTCGATCGGCGACGTCAGCGGCCATGGGCTGCCGGCCGCGTTGCTGATGCGTGATGTCGTGATCGGCCTGCGGATGGGTCTGGCCATGGAACTGCGCTCGGTGCACACGATCAAGACGCTCAACCGGGTGATCCTGCGCAGTACCTATGCCGCCAATTATGTCTCCCTCTTTGTCACCGAAATCGAAGGCGACGGTCATCTCTTCTTCATCAACGCCGGCCATCCCGGCCCGCTGCTGGTGCACGGCAAGGAGGTCAAGTGCCTCGCTGCGACTGGAACGACCCTGGGATTCCTGCCGGAAATCGATCTTCATCGCGATTATGCCCACATCGAATCGGGGGCCGTGCTGGTGCTTTACAGCGACGGCATCACCGAGCGCCAGAACCCCGATGGCGATATGTTCGGCGTGGAACGACTGACCAACCTGATCATCGAGAACCAGCATTTCGACGCCAATACCCTGTTGCACAAGATCTCGTCGCATGTCTACGATTTCGGCCATGCGGCAAGCTGGGAGGATGATGTGACGCTGGTCGTCATCAAGAGGCGCTGAGCGATGCCGTCACTGCTGGTGGTGAATATCGGCCAGGCGGTTACCGCATCTGGCGCGCCTGTGCGCGGCGCGGCGATGCGCACGCTCGTGCAGCACAAGGATGCGGCGATCCATATTCAGGACGGGATCATCCGGGCCATTGGCCCGCGGGCGCAGGTCGAGGCGCAGGTGACGGGCGACCCGCCTCTCCTCGATGCGGGTGGTGGTGCTGTCCTCCCCGGTTTCATCGACAGCCACACGCACCTTGTGTTTGCCGGTCAGCGTGAGGATGAATTCGATCTCAAGATCGCCGGGGCCAGCTATCAGGAGGTCGCCGCGGCGGGCGGCGGCATCCTTAGCACCGTGGCGGCGACGCGCCGGGCTTCGCAGGCGGAGCTGGTGGAGATCGGCCTCGGCTACCTGGCTTCTGCCCTGCGGCACGGTACCACGACGATGGAGATCAAGAGCGGCTACGGCCTCGATGCGGAAAATGAGATCAAACTCCTCGAGGTGATCGCCGAACTCGGACGCCGTCAGCCGGTCGAGCTGGTGCCGACCTTCATGGGGGCCCACGCGGTTCCGCCGGGGATCTCGCAGCGCGAGCAGACGGAACGTCTCATCGCCCTTCTGCCCCAGCTCAAGGAGAAGGCGGAGTTTTGTGATGCCTTTTGCGAGGCCGGGTATTACGGTCTTGAGGAAACGCGGGCCCTGTTTGCGGCCGCGCGCCGCGCAGGATTCGGGCTCAGGCTGCACGCGGCGCAATTCACCAACGCCGGGGCGGTGCAGCTGGCGGTGGAGATGGGGGCGCGATCGGTCGATCATCTCGAGCAGATCGGAGCGGCGGAGATTGCCCTGCTGGCGGAAGCGGAGTGCTGCGCGACCCTGTTGCCCGGTGTATCCTTTTTTATGCACTATGGTTATCCCCCGGCCCGGGCCTTGATCGACCGCGGCGCGATCGTCGCCATTGCCTCCAACTTTAATCCGGGCACCTGTATGTGCCTCAATCCCCAGCTCATCTTCGCGATCGCCTGCACACAGATGCGGATGACCACTGCGGAAGCCCTGGTCGCCCTGACCGCCAACGCCGCCTGGTCTCTGAACCGGCCGCGGGTCGGCCGGCTGCTCTCCGGCATGCAAGCCGATCTGCTGCTGCTCGATGCCCCCAATTACCGGAGCATTCCCTATTTCTTCGGTGAAAATCATGTCAAAACAGTGGTGAAAAAGGGCGAGGTCGTGGTTGGCTGAACCAGCGGAACGCTTCCGTACCTTTTCCCGATATCTGCGTGAGCGCTACGGCGGCAGGGTGTGGAAGATCCCTGTGGATGCGGGCTTATCCTGCCCCAACCGGGATGGCACCATCGGCCGGTGCGGCTGCAGCTATTGCCGGCAGGAGAGCTTCAATCGGCTGCCTTCGCAGCAGCAGATCAGCGTGGCCGCACAGGTCGAGGCCGGTATTGAGGTGGCCCGGCAGCGGCAGGGGATCGAGAAATTTATCGTCTATTTTCAGACCTCCAGCAATACCCACGCCCCGGTCGCCCGATTGCGCGCGCTCTATGAGCAGGCCATCGCTTTTCCCGGAGTGGTGGGTCTTGACATCTCGACCCGGCCCGATTGCCTGGGACCCGAGGTGCAGGCGCTGCTGGCCGAGCTGGCCGGGCGCATCGATCTTTGGGTCGAGCTGGGGCTGCAGAGCAGCCATGACCGCACGTTGCGCGCGATCGGCCGCGGCCATACCTATCAGGACTGGTGCAATGCCGTCGAGGCGCTGCGGGCACTGCCCGTGCGGATTTGCACCCATCTCATCCTCGGACTGCCGGGTGAGGATGCGGCGATGATGCGCGAGACGGCGGTAGCGGTGGCCCGTGCGCCGGTGCACGAGATCAAACTTCATCCCTTGCTGGTGCTCAAAGGAACGGCCGTGGCGGAGGAATTCCAGAGCGGCCGGATCCAGGCCCTCATGCTGCCCGAGTATGCCGCGCTGGCGGCCGACTTGATCGAGCGCATGCCGGAGGAGCGGGTGATGCAGCGGATGACGGCGGAGGCACCGGCGGAGCTGTTGCTTGCGCCGTTGTGGGCGCTGGAGAAGCACGCGGTGCGCGGGGCGATTGTGGCGGAGCTGGTCAGACGGGACACCCGGCAAGGCTGCCGGTGCCTTTAAAAAGCGCTTTCGTAGCGGTCCTTGAAGGATTTGATGCTGGCACAGACCGATTCGGCGATGCTGAGCTGGAAGCTGCGGCTCCCCAGCAGCTTTTCGTCGGTCTTATTGGAGATGAAAGCGGTCTCGAGCAGGACGTTGGGCATGGAGGTGCCGTGCAGGACATAAAATCCAGCCTGGCGCACGCCGAAGCCGTCGGCATCCTGACTTGACTTCAGCTCGCGGTCCAGGAGCGCGGCGAATTCTTCACTCTCCTTGTTGTAGCTGTTCTGCGCGTTGGCCGCAAGAATGAAGGAGGTTTCCGAGAGGTTGGCGTACTTGCTGTTGGCGTCCTCAAATTTGATCACCGAGTTTTCAAACTGGGCGACACGGCGTGCCTCCTCGGTTTTGGCCGGTCCCATAAAGTAGACCGTATGGCCGCGCAGGCCCTTTTTCGGATTCGAGTCGGCATGAATACTGATGAAGAGTTTGCCGCCGGCCCGGTTGGCGATGCTGCCGCGATCCTCGAGGGGGACGAATTTGTCGGCATCTCGCGTCATGATGACCTTGATCTTGAGATCCCGCTCGATCTTGTTACGGATCTCCCGGGCGATTTTGAGGGTGAAATCCTTCTCGCGGGTGCCGCCAGGCCCCAGCGCCCCGGGATCGCGCCCGCCGTGACCAGGATCGATGACGATGAGATCGATCTTCCACTTTTCCCGTTCCCGATCCAGCTCGTCGAGCAGCGCCGCCGGCACTTCGGCATGGGTGCGCAAGGCGATCCGGATCTCGGGCGGCGACGCACTCACCTTGACTTCCCTCTCCTTGACCTTTTTCAGCAGGCGAAATCCCAATCGTGCCGTATCCCGTGACAGTTGAATGATGCTGATGCGGTCAATGGTACGAGTATTTTTGCGGGCGGAGGCCGGCTTGAAGCCGGCAATGCTGCCTCCATAGAGATCCGCATAGAGCCAGCCGTTGCTTTCGCTGATGAACAGATTGGACTCCTGGATGGGCTGGTTGAGGCCGATGCGGATCAGGGTGCCGTTTTCCATATCGTCGATCTGGATTCCGGCAAGACCCCTGGGCATCTTGACGATCCAGATGGTTGCCTGGGCCGGATCGTAGACGAGTCCAAACGGCAATGCGGTGCGCACAAAGGCGAGAAAGTAATCGATCGGAGCATAGTATTCGCCATCGATGATCAGGGACGCGACCGGCATTTGCTGCCAGCGGGTGCCGACCCGCAGAAAGGGATTGATGGCGTGAACGATGACCGGATTGTGGGGGATTTGCAGGATGAATTGCTTGCGCGATGCGTTGATCTCATGGGGGATCTGCAGCGCCTCAGCCAGGGCTGTCAGGGGAACAAATTCGTAGCGGCCGGCCTGGATGGTGGCGAGGCGGCTGGTCACGCTCTGGGATTTCTGGTCGCGGATCACCACCTCGCGGCCCTGGAGAGGTGAGGCGAGCAGGGTGAAAATGGCTGCTCCGCTCCAGAGGAGGTGCTGCCATCCGCGTGTCAGATCCAACGTGTGCCGCATGCAGTCTCGATCAGTCCTTGATCTTCTTGCTGTGCTTGAGCAGGGTCTTTTTTTCTTCTCTGGAGAGGGCATCGTAGCCCACTTCGTTGATGCGATCGAGCAGGCGGTCGATTTCCTGGTGCTGGGCTTGTATTTTGGCGCGTTTCCGCTTGATTTCGGCCATGCGCCGCCACTCCCGCCGTTTGGTCCATTCGAATCGCGCCGCCGCGAGCGCTGGCGCGCCGCGCAGCAGCAGAAATCCGGTGAGGGCACCGCCGAGGTGCGCCAGGTGGGCGATGCCGTCCTGGAGCCCGAACAGGCTGCTCTCGATGCCGGAGAAGAGCGAAATGCCGATAAAGAGGGCCACCAGATATTTTGCTTTGACGGTGACCGGCAGGATAAAAAAGAGCAACAATGTGACCGGCCGATCGGGGAAGAGCAGCGCGAAAGCGGCTAAAACCCCGTAGATGGCGCCGGAGGCGCCAATGACCGGAGCCGAGCTGAAGCAGAGATGGCAGAGGCCGGCGCCGATCCCGGCGGTCAGGTAATAGAGGATGAATTTTTTACCGCCGAGCGCCCGCTCCACGTCGCTGCCGAACATCCACAGCGTGAAAAGATTGAAGAGAAGGTGCCAAAAGCTGCCGTGGAGAAACTGATAGGTGAGGAGCTGCCAGAGCTTGAAATCCGGCCAGATCGAGGTCGGGTAGAGCGCCAGGGTCTCGAGCAGGGGCGAGATGCTGCCCTGATGTTTGAACGGGAGCAGCAGCAGATAGATCGCGGCATTGGCGATCAGCAGAGCGCGTACGCCGGGCGTCGTAGCCTGGCCCGGTCCGAAAGAGACTCTTCTTTCCATCATCGCAACAAGGGGTCAGAGATCAAGGCGGCAGGCTCCGGCCGCAGCTGCCGCCGCATAGGTCAGCGCAGGTCGAGGAGAACGCCGACGCGCAGGCCAAGCCCCGAGAGGTTCACCCGCTCGAAGATCGGCAGGCCGGCTTCGCTCTTGGTCACTTCACTGCTCACTTCACTGCTGTTATAAAACAGGTCCCCCACCAGAGTGGAGCGGGAGCCGATTTCGGAGTAGAGACCGGCGCCGAGTTGCCAGCAGATGCCGCCAAAGCGGCGGTTCGAGCTGATATCCTGGAGGTAATTGTTGTACTTGCTCCAGAGGAAGGTATAACCGATATTGCCGCGGACGGTGTAGCCCATATAACGGGAGAGCGGCACCTTGGCATCGATTTCCAGGGTGAGGGGCATGGCCCAATCGGAGATCTCCAGCTCAGTGACATAGGTTTTTACGTTGCGATCGGGCCGGGATTGCTCGGCGACGGATTTTTCATCGCGATAGATCTTGTGCCAGAGGTCCAGGCCGAGGCCGATGGTCACCGATTCATCAACCGAGGTGCCGAGGGTGCAGCCCGCCAGCATACCGCCATCCGGATCCTTGGGATTGAGATAGCCGGCATGGATGCCGAGTTTGCTGTTGAGGTTCGGACGGTAGCTGCTCTGGCTGCGGCGTTGTGCCATGCCGGGCACGGCGCTCAGCAGGCCGAGGGCGAGGATTAATCCGGTGCGCAGACTCTTGGTTTGCATGTTTTGCCTCCTTGTCAATCCCGATGGACAGGGAAAAAGCTCCCGGGCCTTTCCAGAATGGGATAACGCTAATCATTAAACGCTGAGAAAACCAACAAGTTGCATCCCGCGGCCCGCGAATTTTACCGGGCCGGCCAGACCTCGCGCAGCAGCTCGGCGATCCGCTCGAGCCCGGCGGCATCCTGCTGATCGAAGGCCTCCAGAGCCGTGCTGTCTACATCGAGTACCGCGCGCATCGACCCGGTGCGGTCATGAACCGGGACGACGATTTCGGAGTTGGCGCGGCCGTCGCAGGCGACATGTCCGGGAAACTGGTGGACGTCCGCCACGAGGATGGTCTGATCCTGAGCCGCTGCGGTTGCACACACCCCTTTGTCCCGTGCCAGCCGGACGCAGGCCGGCGGGCCCTGAAAAGGGCCGAGCAGGAGATGGTCGGGATGCACAAAATAAAAGCCCACCCAGAAGAAGGAGGGAAAATACTCCTTGAGGATGGCGGCGGTGTTGGCCAGGGTGGCGATGGGATCGACCTGGCGCTGCACCTGGGCGCGAATGCGCTTGGCCGCCCAGTTGTAGGCTTCTGATTTCTCCATCAAGCTCACCGGTCGATGCCGAGGATCTTGCGCGTATGCGGTACCAGGCCGCCGTCGTTAAAGATGCCGATAACCGCCTCGGGCAGGGGCGGAAACTGGTAGAGCCCCGAGGGGCAGGCGATGGTGCCGGCGCCGAGGTCGATCTCGATCGTCTCGCCGGCGGCAAAAATCTCCGGGGATTCCGGCAACGTCAGCGCGGGCAATCCGGCGTTGATACAGTTGCGGAAATAGAGGCGCGAGAAGGAGCGGGCGATCACCGCGCCGACTCCGGCGTATTTCAGACAAAAGGCGGCTTGTTCGCGTGAGCTGCCGCAGCCGAAATTCTTGCCGGCCACGATGATGTCATTCGGCCGGACCTCCCGGGCAAACGCGGCATCGAGATCCTCCATGGCGATCTTGGCCATTTCTTGGGGATCGGTCACCGTATAAGTGTACTTGCCCGGGAAAATGACATCGGTATTGACATCATCTCCATATTTCCAGATGCGGCCGATGATCTTTGCCATTGCTGCACTCCTATAGGATCTCGCGGAAATCGCTGATGGCGCCGGTGAGCGCGCTTGCCGCTGCGGTCAGGGGGCTGCCCAGGTAAATCTCGGACTCTTTGCAGCCGAACCGGCCCTTGAAGTTGCGGTTGGAGGTGCTCAACACCCGTTCGCCCGGGGCGAGAATTCCCTCGTGATTGCCCATACAGGGCCCGCAGCCTGAATTGACGATGGTAGCGCCGGCCTGAGCGAGAATGGCGATGTAGCCTTTTGCGAGCGCCTCGAGAAAGATCTGCTGCGAGGCGGGAATGACGATCATGCGGCAGGAGGGATGGACTTTTTTCCCCTTCAGGACACCCGCGACGATCTCAAAATCCTCGATGCGCGCATTGGTACATGAGCCAAAAAAGACCTGATCGATGTGCGTCCCCTTGACCGCGGCAACCGGCTTGACGTTGTCCACGCTGTGGGGACAGGCGACCAACGGCTCGAGGTCGCTGACATCGAGTTCGTAGACACTCTCGAATTCGGCATCCGGGTCCGATGTGACGGGTGTGAATGCGGCACGCGCCCGGCCCTGGAGGAAAGCGAGCGTCTTGTCGTCCGGTTCCATATACCCGTTTTTGGCGCCGAATTCCACGGCCATATTGGTCAGCACCATCCGGCTTGAAACGCTCATCGCCGCGATGACCGGTCCGGTGAACCAGACCGATTTGTAGAGGCCGCCATCGGCACTGAGATCGCCGATGATCTTGAGCATGACATCCTTGGCGGAGATCCCCGGCCGCAGCTGGCCGGTGACGACGATCTTCATTGTCTCGGGGACGCGCAGCCAGATCTTGCCCGTGGCAAAGATCACCGCCATTTCGCTGCGGCCGATGCCGGTTGCCAGGGCGCCAAAGGCGCCGTAGGTGGTGGAATGCGAATCGCTGCCTACCATCAGATAGCCGGGCAGGGCGAATCCCTCCTCCGGCAGCACCTGATGGCAGATGCCGCGATCGATATCATAAAAGTTTGTAATCGATTGTTCCTTGACGAAGGCACGGATCTCTTTGTGGTTCTGGGCGAACTTTTCATTGGCGGCCGGCACGCAATGGTCGAGTACGATGACGTGTCGTCCGGGATCATCGAGGCGGCTGACACCAATTTCCTTGAAGGTTTTGGCGATGGCCGCGGTGTTGTCGTGGCTCATGGCGATATCGGGCTTGACCTCGACAATCTCGCCGGGGACAACGCTCTTGCCCGTTTTCTGCCCGAGGATTTTTTCCGCAAATGTCTTTCCCATTGGTCCTCTTGACCCGATGAATGCTTGTGGTCGAGTAATTACCGTAAAAGTAATCAAAAATGTGCATGAATACAAGCGATATTCGTGCGGCCGGGGGCAGATGATCCGGGATGGGCCCAACGAAACGGCCCCCACTGATCAGGCGGGGGCCGGCAAAAGAGGAATGGGCATGAGGTGCGGTAGTCAGCGCCGGATATTTCAGCGCGGCTGACGGATCAGGACGACTCCGGAGTAGTAGAGGGTTCGGGATCGGCATTCGGCTTCGCTCAGCGGCAGGTTGGTTTTGCAGCCGCGATAAACCGGGGCGACAAAGCGGACCTGGGTGGCATCGACCACCAACTGCACCGTCTCGCGGTAAATACCTCCGGCGGGCACTTCGCGTTCATATCCCTCCCAGAAACACAAGCGAAAGGGATGGTCGATCCAACCGGTATCCTTCTTGACACTGTAATAGACCGGATTGCAGCCCTCGAGGAAGATCGGCTCCTCGCCGCGGTTGTAGAGGGTGATGGTGATCGAATCTCCCCTGGCCAGGGTCTGCCGGTTCGTCGCAATCTCGACCGCCGAATGGTTGGTTTCGGGATCGAGGATCGTATCGACGAGATCGCAACGCGCCAGGAATAACAGCGCCGTCACCGCGGCGGTCATCAACAAGCTTTTCTTAAACATGGCTGTATCCTTTCCGGGTAGGCGCTGCTTCACGGCAGGGCCTTCCCGGCATCGGGTGAAGGTTATCTCATCAGCACCATCTTGCCGGTGCTGAGGGCGGCGGGCGTGGCGAGACGGTAGAAGTAGAGGCCGCTGCTCATGGTTTGCCCGAAGGCATCACGTCCGTCCCAGAGGACCTGGTGCTCGCCTTCCGGCAAGAGGCCATTCTCCAGTTGGCGTACCTGGCGTCCGAGGCGGTCATAGATGGTCAGCGTGACTTGCATGGGCGACGGCAGGGCGAAATGGATGCTGGTCTCCGGATTGAAGGGATTGGGATAATTGCCCAGGAGTTCGATTTTTTCGGGCAGGACCCGGACATCGACATCGGTGCTTCCGGCGGGCGTCAGTGTGATGTTGACCTGGGTCAGGCCGCTGGCCGCGACCAGCGGGACGGTGGCATCCCGGCTGGAGGCGTTGCCATTGAAGGTGGTCGCAAAGCCGGTCTTGCCGGCCTGGAGATAATATTGTCCGTTGGTGACACCGAGGATCTCATACTGGCCCTTCTGGTCCGAGGTGGTCCAGGCGACCGGCTGGCCGGCGCTGTCGAGGAGATAGATCGCGGCTCCGGCGACCCCCTGCCCATTTGCGTCGCTGATCGTGCCCGAGATATTGGCGCTCAAGGCGTTGCGTCCGGCGCCATCCCCCTCTTTGATGAAGAACCAGGGGTTGGGCTGCAGGGTAAAGTCGATGCCGCTGGTCTCCTGATCCGATTCGACCTTGACCAGTACCGCTTCGGCTGGATCGAAGGTCTCCTTGTAGTAGCGCAGCATATGCCCGGGGGCGAAACAGGAGAGATAATACTCGCCGGCGGGCACGCCCTTGAGCGTGTATTGACCATCGGGCGTCGTGACGGCGGTATAGAATTGTTCGGAATAGGGCCAGAGCATAATGGTCACCGCGGGCTTGGCCATGACTATGGCTATTTCAGGGGTATAGCCGCCGAGGACGGACTCGAGCCGGGTGCTCCCAGAAGCGTCGGCGCCGCGCATGGCGATGTATCCATAGTCCGCTTGCACCTGGCCCGAGATGGCGCCGCGGCCTTCCTGGCGCAGGGCCAGGGCAAAATTGGCTTCAGTTTTCTGGCCACCAACCACCTTGACGGGTGTTCCCATTTCGGCCACGATGGCGTCCGGATACCAGGCAAAACCTCCATTGGCATACACAGCCAGCTGGTAGGTACCCTCCGACATGGTTTCGAAGATGAAACGGCCCTGGTCGTCGGTGATCTGGTAATACGGCCACCAGGCAAAACGGCCGATGGGCATGTTCATATCGTTATAGGGATGGTTGACCTGCACATAGGCACGCGGGATGGGCTGGCCGGTGGCGGCATCGGTCACCGTGCCGACAATGGCACCATAGATCGGATGAACCCGCAAGGTAAAATCGATATCACCGCGTTTTTCTCCATCCTGCAAGGCGATCGGCTGCGCCAGCGTGAGGCTGTCCGCATCCTTGAACCAGCTTTGCCCAAAGCTTTCCCCTTCCCAATAGGCAGCATAAGCGATATAGCGGCCGTGAGATAGGCGGTCGACGCGGTAGTAGCCATTGCTGTCGGTGACAGCCCAGGCGTAGAAGTAATGTCCGGTTGCCGCATCATAATCATTCTCTGCTGCGGAGATCTGTATCGAGGCATTGGCCAGGAAACGGCCCTCGATATTGGCGACGCGGCCGCTCAGCACGGCCGTTCCGGGCGTCAGCGGCAGGGTGAAATCGGCCTGCCACTCCGGTGCCGCATCGGAGAGGGTGATATATTTGGCCGCCTCCATGGTGGAGGCATCCGGCCACCAGAGCTGGGCATATTCCCAGCCGCTCTGCGCCCAGCAATAGGCGACGTAGACGCCGTTGGGAACACCCGCGATTTCATACAGACCGTCGTCGCCGGTGGTGGCGTAAAGCCAGATCCGGTTCCAGGGCTGGGACGCATCGGGTGCGGCCATGATCTGGATGCCGGCGTTGGCGAGGGGATGGCCGAGGGCGTCGACGACCTTGCCGGCGATGCGGCCGGTTTTGGCGACGGCAGTGAAGGTGAAATCGATGCCGCTGACCTCGTTGTAATCGGTGACCGTCACCGGCCGGGCGCCCTCCACTGCGGCGGCTTGGGGATACCAGAGGGTTTGGCCGAACCAGGAGTTCCAGTAATCGGCGCGGATGTAATAGTCATTCTCCGGCAGATTGGCCAGGAGGTAGTTGCCCATTTCATCGCTGCTGGCATAGCCGATTTCCATGAAAACGTACTTGCCGGAATCGGGAGCGAAACGGGTTGAAGCCGTGATGGTCACATAAGGCAGCGGCAGGCCGTCCGGCCCTGTGACCCGGCCGCTGATGGAGCCGCCATAGACAATGGAGCCGGGTTTGAGGTTGAAGCGGATGCCGGGGGTCACTTCACCGGCCTTGACCGTCACAAGGGTAGCCGAAGTCCAGTCCGCTGCTTCCAGGAAGTACTGGGGCAGATAGCCCGGGGCTTCGGCGGTGACATAATAGTCGCCGGGGGCCAGGCTGTCGATGCGGAAGGAGAAGAGGCTGTCGACCAGCGCGAAGCCCTTGCCCCATTCCGCGATCATCGGATCGTTGGTCCATGCTGTGACCGAGGCCACGCCGATCAGGCTCGAATCGATGCCGGTGACCCGGCCACTGATGCTGCCTTTTTCCACAAAGACAGCAGGGCTGCCGCTTGCATCCTGGGCCGCGAGCGGCAGTGGGGCGGCCAGGAAGAGGGTCAACATCAGGGCAAGCAGACTCAGGAGAGAGTGACGAAGGACAAAAGGATTGCACATAACATTCTCCTCGGAGTGTTGCGGTGGTTTTCAGGCTCCTGATTCGCAAGCGGGGATGGGAGCCGGGGGTTAGACATGCATGTCGCGGTCACTTCCATTCCGGCTGATAAATGCGGCCGATGAAGAGTGCCGTTTTGCTGTGATGATCATGGATGACGACCAGGAAGGGGCGGTTGACATGCATCAGAAAGCCAGTGGGTTCGCCGATGGAGGTTGTGCCCACTCCCACGACCGTTACGGCCGCCGCTTCGGTGCCTTCCTCGTCGACCTGGATAAAAGAACAATGCTTCACATAACTGATAAACAAGCGCATGGCCATGGTGATTCCGCTGAAATCGGCGCGCTGATCGTCAAAGGCCACAGGCATCCCGAGGGCTTTGAGGTGGCTGTTCAGCATCAACTCGCCGGAGAATTTGAATTTGGGAAGATAGAGGGTGCCGTTTTGCTGGACGAACCGGGCATGCCAGGCTTCCCAGGTGGCAGCGTCCTGTGGCAGCGGCAGGGTGGAGAGGCCGTTTTTAGCCAGGATCACCGTCATGGCGAAATGTCCATCGCCATAGGGGAGATCCACGGCCTGCATGACATCGTTCTCGAAATAGCCCAGGGTTGCGGTCTGCCGCATCATCCGGCAGGGTATTGCGCTGCCGTCGGCGCGGGTAAAGGGTTCCTGGCGGGTCTCTGTGGGAGCGAATTCAGTGGTCCAGCTCCCCTTGAAGTAGATGGCATTGAGAAGCAGCAGCATGATATCGGGATCGATCCCGTCAATGACATGCGGGATGCGCCCGTTGGTATTTTTGCTGGCCCAGGCGTTGATCACGGCGGGAGCTCCCGCCGCAGAGAAATCGAGTGGCTGGACGCTGGCCGCGTAGAAAGTGCGGTTGCGCTCGATAAAATCGGCCGCGACCGGCAGGCCCTGACGATACCAGATCGAGTTGGCGATCTGGAATTTCACCCCATAATCGAGATGGGTCAATAGATCGGTGAGTCCGAGGAGGCCGGTATTCACCTCGTCGCGCGCCGATTCGGGAAACCCCAGGGTGGTGCGCATGGCGCTTTCGGTCTCACCGCCCGCGCCGTTATAGGCCATCGCCAGGGCCAGTGTGACGCTGAGCGGCGAGATGAGGGTATTCTGTTCTCCGCTCTCCCCGGCCACATGGGTGAAGAGGCGCCAGCCGAAGTCGTTGCTGCTTCGGGCCAGGAGGGCCTCCGGCGTTGTGAGCGGCCGTGCAGGCGGGTTTTCCCGGGGCGCGGCGGGCGAAAAATCGCGCGAACAGCCCCAGAGCGCAAGCAGGAGGATGCAAATCAAGAGGGCGACCAATCTGCGCATGACAGGCATTCCTCACGATAGACTGAGACAAGGACAAGGCCCGTTGTGTGGGCGCACGGTGGTCATTATGCAAAAGATGTGCCAGGTGGATGGGTATCCTCCGGCAAAGCGGAATTTTATGTCGCTCTAATTTTATTATTTTCAATATATCCTCCCCAGGCTCTGCTGCGTCCGGCTGATCCTGACGGCTGAGCAGCGGTCATTCTCAGAAAACTGAGGGCCGTGTCAGTTTTTAGCCAAGTGCCGCGGCGCCCCGGATAATCTCCTTGCAAAAAAGGTCAGATTTGAGTATTATGAGAAAATATGCGCCGGGGGCTTTGAGAAAGGAAAAGCATGCGAATTCTGACGGCTCTTTTGTTCATGCTGACCTGTTGTGCGCAAGCCGGCGACACGCTCTACTATGTCATGCCGCTGGCGGCGATCGACCAGGATATCCGCCGTGTTACGGCTTGCGGCTGGTCCAATGCCGAAAAAATGACCTATTATTCGCAGCGTTTTCTCGGCGCGCCCTACCTGCTCACGTGTGAAGGGGAGGGTGCGAACGGCCGCTACGAAACCGAACCGTTGCTGAATGTACAGCAGATCAATTGCATGACCTATTGTGAGATTGTCCTCGCCCTGAGCCTTGCGCGCAATTATGAGGAGATGTTTAATATTCTGCAGCATATCCGCTATCGCGGAGGATACATCAGCATGGCAACACGCAATCATTATACCATGGTGGATTGGCTGCCGGAGAACCGCTGGTGCCTGGAGGAGGTGACCCGGCAGGTGGGGGGCGCCGACATCGTCGAATCGACGCGAACGATCCGGCATGGCGAGTTTTTTACGCGCAAGGGCATTACGGACCTTCCGGCTTACCTTCCGGACCGGAGTGTGACCGTGCCCTACATCCCGCTGTCGCGGCTGGCTGCGCATGAAGCGGCGCTGCAGAGCGGGGATGTGGTTGCGCTGATTCAGGACAAGCTGGATATTTTTTCGGCGCACATGCTGCTGGTGGTCAAAAAGGCGGGCCGGACCTGGTTCCGCCATGCCAGTATGAGTGCCGGCAAGGTTGTCGATGAGCCCTTTGGGGAGTACATCGACAAGGTCAGCCGCAAGCCTCTCTATCAGGGCATGAGTTTTATGCGCATCAAGGAAGAGGTCGACTGGGCATTGCCCGCGGCGACGCGTGGAAGAAATCCGCTGGTAAGGTGAGAGCATCGCAGGGAGGCAGAATGGGTGGCGCAAGGGGACGCGATCAAAAGGTGATGGTCCTTTTATTTCTTTGCAGCCTGATCATGGGTGAAGCGGGCTGCGGCGGGGAGCAGCTTTCGGGGACGACCCGGTCGGCGATTGCCGGCTGGGAGCTTTCGGAGCGCACGGTTTTTGTGGAGGGCAAGCCGGCGAATGCGTCGGTGGTCGCACTGCTTCGGGCTTTGGCGGCTCCTGGCGGCAGGGGTGTAGCGGTTTCCGAGCAAGAGTTCCGCGAACAGCTGGCCCGGCTTCTCCCCGAGGTGTATGCAGAAAATGTGATCAAGTATGCAACCCCGCAGAGCGTGGCCATCCAGAACCGTGAGCATGCGGATTATCGCACGGTGTTCATGAAGCCGCGCCGGATCAAGGAGGGTGTAAAGTTTCTTGTGGCGCATCAGGTTATTCTCGACAAGGCGGCCACCGAGTTCAGTGTCGCCAGCAAGGATATCGTTGCGATTCTGATGTGGGAATCAGGGCTGGGTGAATTTGTCGGCAATCATTTGATCTTTAATGTCCTGCTCGGGCAGATCCTCTATCTGGATCAGGCGCGCGATCTGGCGGCCCGTGACCTGATCCGCCGGGGGGAGGCCGATTCCAGCCTGTTGCCGGTCAGAGAGGCCGAGGGGCGGCGGCTGGAACGACTGAAGCGGAGCGCGGTGGCCAATCTTGCGGCGCTCCTGCGGATCAGCAAAGAGAAGGGGGTGGATGCAACCCGGCAGCGGGGATCCTGGGGCGGCGCGATCGGCTATGTCCAGTTCATGCCGAGCTCGCTGCAATTCGCCCGGGATGGCGACGGGGACGGCCGCATCGATCTTTGTACCTGGCCGGATGCCATATTTTCCGTAGCCAACTTTTTGCACGCCAACGGCTATGGGGCCAGCGAAAAATCGCGCCGTTATGCTCTCCTGGCTTACAATCCGATCGACTCTTATGCCGACGGGGTTATCCAGTACGCCGAAGCGATCATAAAGAAGCTGCCGGAAACGGCGCATTAGGTTGAGCACGAGGTGAGGGCATGACCCGCAGGAGCCATTATTCCCGTTTCAAATTCGAAGGCCCCTTCATCAAAGGGTACGATGCCTTCAACCATGTGGCGACCTTCGGTCTGGATCTATTCTGGCGCCGCAAGACCGCCGCGGTCGTAACGCAGCAGATGCATCCTGCCGCGGCGGGGTGGGTGCTTGATCTCGCCTGCGGAACCGGCGATATGGCTCTGGCGGTGGCTCGGGCAGCGCCCGGGGTGCAGGTGATCGGTTCGGATCCCTCCGCGACCATGTACAGCGAGGGGCGGGACAAGTTCATCGCCTGGAACGGACGGATCGCTCTGGTCCGTGCGGTGGCGCGGTTGCCTTTTCCTGATGCCAGTTTTGCCGCCATTACCTGCGCTTTCGGCGTCCGCAATTTTGTCCACCTGGATGAAGACATGCAGGAATCGCTGCGCCTGCTCAAGCCCGGGGGATGGATCCATGTGCTCGAATTCTTTGTTCCGGAACATTTTCTGATCGCGGCGTTGCTCAAGACCTACAACGCCCTGGTCTTTCCTTTTCTGGGATTTTTGCTGACCGGCCGGATAGGACCCTATCGTTACCTGTTCAACTCCATCTTCACCTTCCGGAAGGTGCCCGATTTCGTCGCGCTGTTGCAGAACACCGGTTTTGGCAAGGTTCAGGTCCGGCGGTTCTTTTTCGGGATGGTTCATCTGGTCAGCGCCAACAAACCGGCCGTCCGTTAGCGGCCTTCCACTTAACCCGGGAAATCCTCTCCATGGCGAAACTCAAATACTACCTTCTGGCCACCCGGCCCTGGTCCTATACTGTCAGTGTGCTGCCGCCCTTTTTCGGGCTGCTGACGGCCCTCATCGCGGTACCCGGCCTCAGGATCAACTGGTTCCATTTTGTTTTGACGGTCCTGGGATGCGTCCTGGTCCATTCGGGCGCAAACGCCCTCTCGGATTACTTTGACTTCAAGACCCGGGTCGACCGCGAGGGGACCTACGGCTCGAGTGGTATGTTGATGGCCAAAAAGATGACCCCGGCGGAGATGCTACGCCTGGCGCTGATTCTCTATGCCATCGCCGGCCTGATCGGTCTCTATCTGATCCTCCATGTGGCGAATCCGGCACCGGTCATCTGGCTGGTGGCAGCCGGATTCATCCTCGGTTTTTTCTATACGATGGCGCCCTTCAATTTCAAATATCACGCCCTGGGCGACATCGGCGTCTTTCTTTCCTTCGGCTTGTTCATCCCCCTCGGCGCCTTTGCCGTCCAGACCGGCTATGCCGCGTGGCTGCCGCTTCTCTACGGCGTGCCGGCGGCCCTGCTGGTGGATGCCATCCTTCACAGCAATAATCTCCGCGATATCCCCTTCGATCAGGTCGTGCATATCAAGACGGTGCCGATCCTTATCGGTGAGCGCGGCGCGCAAATCATGTACTATGGTCTGGTTCTCGGGGCGTATGCGACCATCCTGCTGCTGATTTTCTTCGCCCACCTGACCCCCTGGAGCCTGATCACCTTTCTCTCATTGCCGCTGGCGCTGCGCAATATACGCACCGTGCGTGCTAAAACGGAGATGTCCATCGCGCAATTCGCCGGGATCGATGCGGCCACCGCGCAGCATCACATGATGTTCAGCCTGCTCTTCATCGTGGCGCTGGTCATCCGGGTTCTGGCATAAAGGGGATCGCGATGAAAAAAGCCGCCTTTTACCTGGCCATTGCCCTCGCCTTTGTCCTCTGGTATGTCATGTTTGTCCTCCGGCCGTTTAATTTCTGGCTGATGATGGCCTTCAGCACCAGCCTGCTCTCACTGATCGTGCTGTGGATCGGCAAGCCATTCGCCACCGAGGGCGAGTGGCGCTGGAGTAATATCGCGATCGGTGTGGCTTCAGCGCTGGTACTCTACGGCTTGTTCTGGATCGGCAATCAGATGCTCATTTTGGGAGAGCAGCTGCTGCCGCAGTTTATTTCCGGCCGGCCGGCCAATCTGGCCGCCATCTATGGCAACCGCGGCAGCCTGGCACCGCACTGGATCGCCTTGCTGCTCTTTTTTCCCATTGGTTTCGGCGAGGAGTTTTTTTGGCGGGGACTGGTGCAAAACCGCTTTGGCGCCCGCCTGGGGCGCTGGCGCGGCTTCATGCTCACCACCTTTCTCTATACCGCCGTCCATTTTGCCACCGGCAATTATGTCCTGCTGCTGGCTGCCGTCACCTGCGGTCTGTTTTGGGGGGCCCTCTATGCCTGGCGCGGCGCGCTGCTGCCGGTTCTGATTTCGCACATGCTGTGGGATCCCTTTATTTTTGTTCTTTTCCCGATCCAGTAGAGCGGCGAGGAGAGCCATGCGCGACAGGGAGGTAGGAAAACGGGGCCGCTGCAGCCGCCACCTGCCGGCGCTGCAAGGAGCCGGCCCCCTGCTTTTTGTGTGGCTGATCGCCCTGCCCGCTCTCGCTGCCCGTCCCGTCCCGAACGATAGCACTGTAACCGCTCCTTCCTTGCTGGCCCAGCTGGATCAGGATATAGCCGACGGCCGCCTCGATGGTTTCTCGCTGATTCAGGCCGCCTTCATCCTTTCCGGTGCGACTGAGGAGGACAGCCTGCGTTACTACCTCTCCTGGTATGATGATCTGCTCGGGAGGCTGCGGGCGTGCCATCTCGATCCCTTCCGGCGCCAGGAATCGGCCTCCACTGTCTTCAGCTATCTTCATTCCTTTTATTTGCGCGAATACAAGGAGGAAGCAACGACCCTTCTGGATGTCGTGCGCCGGCAAAAATTTAATTGTGTGGCCGGCACGATTCTCTACAATCTGGTTTGCGCCGATCTGGGATGGCCAACGGAGGCCTTTGAAACGCCCACCCATGTCTACACCATCTTTAGTGATTTCACCCAAACGGTCACGGTGGAAAACACCTCGCCGATGGGTTTTAATATCATGCGCAACCTGCGGGCCTATTCCGGCTATCTGCTGGACTATTATCCGCAGAATCGTGCAGCCCAGATTGGTCTGGACCGCATCTATGCTTACGAAAATTCCCGCGGCCGGCGCATCAATAATACCGAGCTGTTGGGCCTGCTGGCCTATAACCGCGCCTATTTTGCGCAGCGGGAGAATAATTTTGCCACCGCCTATGAATTTGTCCTCCTCGCCCAGGAGTTCAATCGGGATTCCCGCTCCAATGTCGCCTTCGAGCAGGATCTCTATTTCCGCTGGGGCCAAACCCTCTTTGAGAGCGGGGCCTATGACCGTGCTTTTTCGGTCTTCGCCGATGGGGCTTACCGCTATCCCGATGTGAAGGCGTTGGCGCAAAACTGTTGTGCCGCCTTTTTTCAGGGATTGCGCAAGTACCGGCGCGAGGGGAACTGGCCCGAGAGCCGCCGCCTCATCGTTGAAATGGCCGAACTCGATCTTCTCGATCCCGCCCGGCAGCGGGAGCAGGAAGCAATCCTCGAGGCGTGGGCGGAATATTTGTATAGCCGCGCAGATGGCCCATCTCTGCGCGAATGTCTCGACCTGCTGGCGCCGGAGGATGCGTCGCGCTGGCAAGCGCTCCGGCGCGCGGCCGAGGAGCTCCCGAAATAGGCAAGCGCTATCGTCTGTAATAGCAGGAGAAGATGATGCTGTTCTACGATCTCAATCATTTTCTGCGTCTCTCTGCAGATCTGAACTATCTGCTGGTGGTCAAGCCGACCAACTGGCGCAGCGTTCTCGAAGGAGTACTCGGCGAACATCGGCCGACCGCGGCAACTCAACAGATCCTCATCGAGACCATGGAGTACATCGATGGGGTCTATGGGCACAAGCGGCGGCGCCTGGGCGCACAGGCGATCATCCATCCATTGCGGGCTACCGCCCTGCTGGCCGGCAGCATGTCGACGATTCTCCACCTCGATCTGATGGCCTCCCTGCTGCATGACCGTTTCGAGGATTTTCCCCCTGCCAGCGAGCCGGCCGATTTTGGCGAGCTGATCGATGCTCCCCTGCGCGCCATACTGTTCAACTTGCCCGAAGATGAACGCTGGTTTCTGACCGAGCGGCTTTACTGGTTGACCAAGCAGCCCGGTGAAAGCTACTACCGCTATATCGGCCGCATGCTCCACCAGGCGCGCCGGACGCCCGAGGCGGTGCGCGTCAAACTGGCGGACCGCCTCGATAATACCCTGGACATGCGCATGGATTTGAAGGACACCTTCAATCAGGTCGACTTTTTTGAACAACTTTTCCAGATGATGTTCCTGCCCAGCTATCACCCCTACAAACCAGAGGTCCCCCATGCCGTGCGTACGAGCATGGATGGCTCCGAACGCCTCTATCAGTTGTATAAAAACATCGTGCTCATCTCCCTGGTGCGGCAGAGGCAGGCCGCCGCGGACGATGCCATTTCCCACGCCCTGTTCGAGGCCCTCGTTCGCGCCAGCATCAAGGAGGCCCAGAGAATCGCCCTGCACATCTTCTCCTATCATCAGACCAACATCAGCCGGATGCGGGAACTGGTCATCGAAACCATGATTTACGTGAATGAGGGCGGGGTGGACGCCGTTACTGCGCCCAAGCTGGGGAAAAAACTCGATGGCCTCTTTGTGGAGTATTTCAGTGTGCCTGACAAAAAGCTCCGCAGGAAGAAACTTCAGGAATTGTACAAGGATAAGGATTTGATGGTCGAGGCTTCCCTTGCCTTTATCGTCATCTTTTACCGCTTTCTCGATGATGCCGGCTATTTTGTGCACGGCATCAGCGAAGAGGGCATCCACCCGGAATGAAAGCGGAGGCCGGCCCGATGCTCTCCCCCCGATCAGATCGCCGGAATCCGGGCTTGAGCCGCCGATATTTTGTTTTGAATTGTCCCTGATTTTGGATACCTTTATGGTTATCAAAATAATGGTCCATCCCACCCTGAATGAGAATGCGCATGTCCCTGCCAGCGAAGAGGAGTGCCGGAACCATCCGGCTGCTTTTGACGGGTATGATTACCATCACCCTGTTTGCGCCGCGCGTCCGGGCGTCCGGGCTGCCTGAGACGACGATCACGCGGACCATCGCCGCCCTGGAAGAGCGCCACGGTGCCGGGGCGCAGCCCCGAATCGAGCGCGGCGTGCGACAAGCCGCCGCACTCTGGCGAGAGCAAGACGGTTCGGCGGCGGAATTCAGCGAATTCTGTCTTGCCCAGTTTGTCGCCGATTCCGCCGGCCTGGAAGCCCTCCTGACCCGGTGCGAAGGTCATCTCGAAACGCTCTACGGTCATGCCCATGAGGTGGGCCGCGACCTGGCGCAGCCCCTGCAGCTCGAGATCGGGCCCGTCCTGCCGGTGGATTATCTTTTTGCGGAATACAGCCCTTTTGCGCACCTCTCCGAGGATCTCTTCGGCACCCGGATAGCCTTCACGGCGCTGCTCAATTTTCCGCTTTACTCCTTGGCGGAACGGCTGCAGCTGGGCGCCTCCTGGAATCGCACGGAGTGGGCGCAGATGCGCCTGGCCAACCAGTTCAACACCCGGGTGCCCGCCGCTGCCTTGCAGGAAGCGAACCGGGCCTATGTACAAGCCGACGATTATATCTCCAATTACAACATCTATATGCACGGGCTGGTGGACGAAACGGGCCGCCGCCTTTTTCCGGAGGGATTGAAACTGATCACGCACTGGGGATTGCGTGATGAGCTCAAGGGGCAATACGGCAACAAGGAGGGGCTGGCGCGCCAGCGTCTGATCGCCCGGGTCATGGTGCGCATCATCCGCCAGGAGATCCCGCAGCAGGTCATCGATTCCCCCACTGCAGTCTGGGCGCCCTATAGCAACCAGCTCCTGGTGGAGGGCCGGATGGCCGCGGCTGCGGCGGAGCCGGATGTACGCTATCTCCAGCTTCTGGCCACCTTTCAGGCGGAGCGCAAGATCGATCCCTGGTATCCCGGCGAGCCGACCAAGATCGCCCGGCGCTTCGACCGCGAACGTGAAATCCCCGAAGCCGACTTTGAGGCGCTGCTGACCCGGATGCTCACCGATCCGGCAGCCAGGGAGGTGGCCCGTCTTATCTCCCGGCGCCTCGGCCGCAAGCTCGAGCCCTTTGACATCTGGTATAACGGCTTCCGGTCGCACACGGATTACTCGGAAAACCAGCTCGACCAGATCGTCAGCGCCAAATATCCGACCACCGCGGCTTTTCAGGCGCAGCTGCCGCAGATCCTGACCGGACTGGGATTCGATGCGGCGACGGCAGCCTGGCTCGGCACCAAGATCACCGTGGATCCCTCGCGCGGCGCCGGGCATGCCATGGGGGCGATGCGCCGTGACGACAATGCGCATCTGCGCACGCGGATCCCCGCCGAGGGGATGCGCTACAAGGGCTACAACATCGCCGTCCATGAACTCGGCCACTGCGTGGAGCAAGTTTTCTCCCTCAACAAGATCGACCTTACCCTGCTGGCCGGCGTGCCCAATACGGCCTTTACCGAGGCGTTCGCCTTTGTCTTCCAGCGCCGCGATCTCGAACTGCTTGGACTGGCCGGGGCGGATCCGCAGGCGCGCCACTTGCACGCGCTCGATACCTATTGGGCGACCTGTGAGATCGCGGCTGTCGGTCTGGTCGATATGAAAGTTTGGCACTGGATGTACGCGCATCCGCAGGCAACCCCGCAGGAACTCAAGGGGGCGGTTCTGGAGATCGCCGCCCAGGTGTGGAACACCTATTTTGCGCCGCTTTTCGGTGTCCGTGACGTGGTGCTGCTGGCGATTTATTCGCACATGATCGACAGCGGTCTCTATCTGCCCGATTATGCCCTCGGGCACATCATCAGTTTTCAGATCGAACGCTATTTGCAGGACCGGAATTTGGGACAAGAGATGGAGCGGATGTGCAGATTGGGGATGCTGACCCCTGATGCCTGGATGCGCGCCGCTGTCAACAGTCCGGTTTCCGCGGAACCCCTCCTCCAGGCGGTGCATGAGGCGACCAGGGCGATAAAGTTATGACACGGGTGACGAAAACATCTTTCCGCTTAGGACTGGCGCTCTTGCTGATTTTTGCGGGCCGGGGCACGGCGGTCGAATCCTATTACGGCCTATCACGGCTGATGCAGGACTCCCTTGGGCGCCGAACCGCCATGCCGCTCGATGGCCTCTGGACCATGCAGATCGACGGCGGCAGCTGGCAGGGCTTTCAGTTGCCCGCTGCTCCGCGGTTGCGCGATCAGTTCACTTTTGTCAAGAAATTCACCCTCGACAGCAGCATGATCTCCACCGCCTACGAACTGGCGTTCGAGGGCATGGATGGATCGAGCACGGTCTACCTGAATAAAAAGATTATCGCCAGTCATTCCGCCGGCACCGCGCCGCTCACGGTCGCACTGACCGACAAGGATCTCTTCGTCAATGCTGAAAACGAGCTGGTGGTGCAAATGGACGACCGGCTGGATTATCGCCGTTCCGTGCCTTTACTGGTGCGCAGCCGCGGCATTCCCCTGTCGGGCAATGGCCTCTTCCGTCCGGTGGTTCTGCGCACCGGGGCAACGCCCTTCGTTGCTGCCGTCGCGTTGACGCCGGCGGAGCTGCCCGGAAGCGGATCTCTGGATCTGCGGGTGCGCGCGACCATTGCTCTGGGCCGGATGGACAGCCTGGCGCTCGCAGCACTGCCGCAGTTGCACGGCGCCGTGGAGATCGTCGATGCCCAGACCACGCTGCCGGTCTACACTTCACCGCAACAACCGCTTTTTCTCTCCACCTCAGACACCACCAGCCTGCAGCTGACGGCAGCGATTTCGGAATTCCGCTACTGGCGGCCGGGCGCGCCCCAGCGCTACCGCGTGGTGGTGCAGCTGCTCGAAGGGGGGGTGGCGATCGATCGCGCGGCCCTCTATTTTGGGCTCTCCCAGCCCAGGCAATGGCTGGAGAAAAGTACGGCCAGGAACGGCGGCTTCCGCTTCCATGCGGTTGAATGGATCGAGGATGCGGCGCAAGTGCTGTTGCCCCCGGCGGAACAGGAGCTGCGCATCGCTCAGGATCTGCAAGGAATGCGGGAACTCGGGGCCAATGCGGTGCGGCTTCCCGGCGTCGTCCCCGGCGAATCCTTTTTGCGCCGTTGCGACAGTCTCGGCCTGGCGGTGATGGCCGAGATACCGATGACCAATATCCCCTCGGCGCATCTAGATAATGCGGCGATCAAGCTCAAGGCCAAGAAAGCCCTCACCGAGCTGATTCTCGCCTGCCGCGATCATCCCTGTATCGCCGCCTGGGGTCTGGGCACCGGATATGATCCAGGAGAGCGGCGGGCTGCGGCCTTTCTCCGCGAGTTCGCGGAAATCGCCCGGAGCCTGGACAGCCGGCCGGTCTACGCCGGTATTCGCGGCCGCCATATCGCAGCCGGCCCCCTGCCGGTGGATCTGCAGATCGTCGAGGTGCCGCCCGAAAAGATCGCCCTCTTTAAAAGCGCCGCCTGGCGGCCGGGAGGGAACTATCTGTTCCAGTTCTCTTCTCCCCTGAACAACCGCGTCGCCAGCGACCGCTCCGCGCAGCAGAACCAGGCCTATTACCTCAAGATGGCCATTCTCGAAGCCGGTCGCCTCGGCGATAGCGCGGGTTTGCTCATCACCCCCTGGCGGGACTGGAGCGGCGAGAGTCCTCATACCTATTGGGGCCCGCGCGCCAACGGCCAGCTCTTTCTTGCCGGCTTGCTCGATGACAGCGGGCAGCAGCGGCTGGCCTGGCAGGTCGTCAAGGCCGCGTTCAGCGGCAGCGCGATGCCCGAGTTGCTGCCGGCCGATGTCGCGGCGGATGATCCGGCTGTCTTTCAGATCATCAGCATCGTCCTGATCGTTCTGCTGCTGTTTTACATCCGCCGGGACAAGCGCATGAGCCATTATCTTCACCGGGCCTTTGTCTACCCGCACGGCTTTTACATGGATCTGATCGAGAACCGTCAGGTGAATCTCTTTTTGACCATCGTGGTGGGTCTGGCTTCCTTTTTGACCATGAGCACGCTCGTGGCCAGTCTGGTCTATTTCCTGCGCGAGAACTCGCTCTTTGATGAAGTGCTGACCTGGCTCTTCCCCGGCGGCGCCGCCAAGAGCCAGGCGATCGGCCTGATCTGGCATCCCGAGAGGATGATCGCCGTATTCACCGGACTGATGATCGGGATGTCCCTGCTGCAAAGCCTGGTGTACAAGATGGTCGTCTTCGGGCAGCGTCGCTACTTGCGTTTCAGTCAGATCGTCACCTTTACCTTTTGGGTGCCGGCCAATTTTATTTTCGCCTTGCCGCTGGCGGTGGTTCTTTTCCGGATCCTGGCCCAATCCAGCCTGGTGACGGCCGGCCTGGCTTATTTTGCGATCATTTTGGTCTGGTTTTTTCTGCGCGCCTTGCGGGGTACGCGGGTCATCCTGCAGATCTCCTTTTTCAAGACCTTGCTGGTGATAATCGCCGCCGCCGCGACCCTCGCCCTGGTGCTCGGGCTTTATCTGGAGCAATCCCGAGCGATGCTGGCCTATGGGGCCTATTACCGGGCGCTCCTCGGCTGGTGACGCCGGCGCCGTGCGGCGCAGCAGCGATAGTATTCTGTGTTTGGTGATGGCTAACTCAACCTACTTCGATGGGGCTGTGTGTACCTTTCAGAGCTAACAATTGTCGGTTTCAAGTCTTTTGCCAAAAAGACGCATATCCGGATGCATGACGGCATCACCGGAATCGTCGGCCCCAACGGCTGCGGCAAGAGCAATATTGTGGATTCCATTCGCTGGGTGATGGGCGAGCAAAAAAGCGGTGCCTTGCGCAGCGAAGTGATGGGCAATGTTATTTTCAACGGCACGGCCACGGCCAAACCCGTCGGCATGGCCGAGGTTTCCCTCAAGATCGAGAACACCGGCAATACGCTGCCGATCGATTACGCCGAGGTCATTATCACGCGCCGGCTCTTTCGTTCCGGCGAGAGCCAGTACCTGATCAACGGCAACAGCTGCCGTCTCAAGGATATCCTTGATCTCTTTATGGATACCGGCGCCGGTCCGCACACCTATTCGGTGATCGAACTGCCGCAGGTAGAGCGCATCCTCAACGGCAAGGAGGATGAACGGCGGCATATCTTTGAAGAAGCGGCCGGGATCACCAAATACAAGCTGCGCCGCAAGGCGACCTTTCGCAAGCTCGAGTCGACTGAAAAGGACCTGATCCGCATTGAAGACATCATGTCCGAAGTGGAGAAGAATGTGCGTTCCTTGCGGCGCCAGGTAGCCAAGGCGGAGCGGTATCAGGAGATCATTACCGAGCAGCGCGACCAGGAGATCAAGCTGGCGAACCACGACTACAGTCAGATTCTGGATGAACTGGAGCCCGCCGAGACCAAGCTGGACCTGATCAAGGACGAACGCGAGGGGGCTTCGAGCTCTCTGGCCACGCAGGACGCGGACTATGAGGCGACGCGGGCGCAATTGCTCGAGATTGAAAAAAAGTTGCTCGAAAACCAGCGCATGGTCTCGGATCTGGCGCGGGACATCCAGAAATTCGAGGAGCGGATCCTGGTCAACAAGGAGCGCATCCGTTCGCTCGAAGAAGCGGGCGTGCGTTCCAGCCAGGAGCAGGAGCATTTCCAGGCCCGTCTGGTAGAGTTGCAGCAGAGCTACGATTCAACCCAGCTCCTTCTGCGCGAAGCCGAGCAGGGTCTGACGGAAAAGCGCACCGAATATGAAAAGAAGAATGGCGAGTACCAGGCGATACGTGTGCAGTTCGAGACCAAGCGGGCGCTGGCGCGTGAGGCGGAGACCCAGGTGCTGCGTATCACCGAGGAATTGAGCCGCAAGCAGAATGAGGGCGAGCGTCTCAAGGCGACCGAAGAGAACCTGAGCCATCGCATCAAGCAGCTCGAAACCGAGGCGGTGCGCGAGGATGCCCGGGCCGCGGAGTTGGCCGAGATCATCACCCAAACGCGGGCGGGGGAAGCCGGCCTGGTGGAGACCCTGGGCAAGAACAAGCAGCGTCTGACCGAGATCAGCCGCCGGGAGGAAGAGGCGAAGCGCCTGTTCGAAGTGCTGCAAAAGACCGAGTCCCAGGATCGCAGCCGGATCGAGGTGCTGGGTCACCAGGCCGAAATGGTGCGGCGCTTGATCGACACCCTTGAGGATTACCCGGCCGGGGTGCGTTTTCTCGCGACCCTGAAAAAAGAGGGCTTTGCCACGCACGGGCCTCTGGCCAATATCATTCGTGTTGATAACCAGCATCGTACCGCCATTGCGGCCGCGCTGGGCGAGGCAGCCACTTATCTGGTGGTCGAGGAGGCCAACATGGCCTTCAACGGCATCGGACTCTTGCGCGAAGAAAAGCGGGGCATTGTCACCTTTGCGCCGCGGCAGGAGGTTGGCGAGAGTTTACACGAGCGGCCGGCGCTCACCGATCTCGGCGTGATCGGATGGGCCGATGAACTGGTCACCTGTGATGAGCGCTTCCAGGCGCTGGTCCGCCAGGTGCTGGGGTCCTTTATCGTGACCCAGGATCTGCAAACCGCGCACCGTATCTTTGCGGAGTTGCGGGGCCAATCCTACAATGTGGTGACGCTTTCCGGCGAGGTGCTGGCGCACAGCGGTTTCATCCGCGGCGGCGTTCTGAGCAAGAACCAGTCCGATTTTGTCGGCCGTCAAGAGCAGCTGGCCGGATTGGTGCGCGAGATTGAAAAGCTGAATCAGGCTGCCGAGGCGCGCCGCGTCCAACTGGCGCAGCGTGAGACCGAGATCCAGGAAAACAAGATCGAGGCCGAGAAACTACGCAAGGATATTCAGGAATCGGAACAAGCGTTGGGTTCGCTGCGTATTCAATTGGGGCGGCAGACCTTTGAGGAACAGGCGCTGAACGAGAGCCGGGCCAAACGGGAGTCCGAGAAGCAGCGGCTGATGGGCGAGGTCAGCCAGCTCGGGCACAACCTGGAGCTGCAGAGTCTGGGCGCCGATGATCTGCAGGCGCAGCGCAAGGAGAATGCCCTCAAGGCCGCAGCGCTGAGTGAAGAGATCAAAAGCATCGAGCAAGCGGTTGATCTGGCCGCCGGCCAGGCGCGCGAGATGAATGTGCAGGTTGCCCGGCTGCAGAGCGATTTTGAGGCCATGCGCCGCGAAAGTGACGGACTGAACCGTCAGATCGTCGAGACCGAGACGCTGATCAAATCGAGGATTGAAGAGGGCCGGCGGGCGGCTGCCGAGGTCCAGGAACTGAGTCAGGTCAACGAACGCTATGCTGAGGAGGCCGGCAAACAGCAGGCGCGCCGCCTCGAGGTGCAGGCGGTGCTGGATGAGCTGGAAGAGCAGCAATACCAGGCCAACACCCGGGTGGCGGAAGCGGAAAAGCTGATCCGCACCTCCAGGAGCAAATTCGACCTTCTCTCCGAATCCGCGCATCAGATTGAACTGCGGGTCTCCGAACTCAAACTCAAGGCGGAAAACCTCCAGGCGCGGATGTGGGCAGAATTTGAGTACAAGCTGCAGCGCCAGCCGGCCGGCGAGGCGTTTGATGTCGAGGCGGTGCGCCAGCTGTTGGAGGGGGTGCGCGAGCGGATCAAGGAGATCGGGCCCGTCAATCTGCTGGCCCTCAAGGAGTATGAACAGGAGAAGGAGCGCCTCGAGTTTTTGCAGACGCAGCGCGACGATCTCATCAAGGCGCGCAAGAATCTGACCGATACGATCGAGATCATCAACACCACCGCGCGGCAAAAATTTCTCGAGACCTTTGAGCAGGTGCAGCACAATTTTTCCGAAGTGTTCAGCAAGTTCTTTGCCGGTGGCCGCGCCAGTCTGGTGATGCAAGAGACCGCCGATCCTCTCGAATCGGAGATCGAAATCCTGGCCACGCCGGGCGGCAAAAAGCCGGCGGCGCTGACGCTGCTGTCGGGCGGCGAAAAGTCACTGACGGCGATCTCGCTGCTCTTCGCCATCTATCTGGTCAAGCCAAGCCCCTTCTGCATTTTCGATGAGGTGGATGCCCCGCTCGATGACCAGAATGTCCAGCGGTTTACCCATGCCCTGCGCGAGTTTTCCAGCAACACCCAGTTCATCGTTGTCACCCATAACAAACTCACGATGCGCGCGGCGGATCAGCTTTATGGAGTCACCATGGAGGAGAAAGGCATCTCCAAACTGGTCTCCGTCCGTTTCGATCCGATGAAAAATGACCAACTGGTGCCAGAGGCTGCCCCGACACCAGCTCAGTGAGGAGGATCCATGCGATTGCATTCCCTGATTCGCGAACGTGTTTCACGGATCATTCTTGTCTTCATGGCTGCAGCCCTTCCAGCTATCGCCCAGGAGGCGCAGGAAACCAAAGCGAATTTCCGGTTCAATATCGATTATACCCGCGCACACTATTCCGACAGCCTCACCTACCTTGAGATCTATGCCGTTATCCCGCGGCGGCAGCTGACCTATCTCCCCGATCAAGGACGCTACAAAGCCGAATTCAAGGCGACCGCCGAGGTTTTTCTTCAGGACTCGCTGGTCTCTTCAAAGGTCTGGCGCAATGTCAACTATGCCGACAGTCTCGCCCAGGTCAGCGGGGAGCAGAGCCTGTTTTGCCTGAACCATTTTATCCTGCCGGACGGCGATTTTGAGATGTCGCTCAGGATCGAGGATCTCCAGAATGCCGCGGCCCAGGGTGCTTACCGCTTTCCCCTGCACATTGCAGCGTTCCGGGGGCCCGGGCTCGAGCTCAGTGATCTGCATGTCAGTGGATCCATCGTGCGGGATACGAGTTCGACGCCCTTTCTGAAGAACGGTTTTCAGGTCACGCCCAATCCTTCGGGACTTTTCGGCCTCGGGCTGCCCATCCTCTATCTCTATTCCGAGATCTATCATCTTGTCCCCGCCAGAAGTGACAGCGGCGCAAAGTACAGCGTCGCCTATAAAATCTTCAACGCCGATGGCCAGGCGGTCAAGGAGGTAGCACCGCGGCTGCGCAACAAACCGGGGGATTCTGCCGTCGAAGTGACGGGCATTAATGTCATTACCCTGGTCTCCGGCGCCTACCGTGTGGTTGCCGAGGTCACCGACCTGGAAACGGGTGCGCAGACCTCGGGCGCGCGCAAGTTTTTCGTCTACCGCGAGGGGGACTATAAGGGCGAGGCTGCCGCTCCGCTGCAAAAGGTGGAGGAGGCCAAGGGGTTCGGTAGTGCCGGTATCGATGCCGATCGCTACCTGACGATGAGCGAGAAAGAGATCAATCAAGAGTTTGAATACACCCGCTATATTTCGACCAAAGAGGAACGCAACACCTTTAAAAAACTCAATTTCCAGGGCAAGCGCGCCTTTATGAAGGAATTCTGGATGGGACGCGATCCCAGTCCCGGCACGCCGGAGAATGAATATAAGCAGGATTATCTGGGAAGGGTGCAAAAGGCCAACAGCTCCTACCGCGGCTCTTTCCGCGAGGGCTGGCGCACCGACCGCGGCCGGATCCTGCTGGTCTATGGACCCCCGGATGAGGTCGAGCGTTACCCCTTCAGCAACGACAATCGCGCCTATGAGATCTGGCATTATTACTCCGTGCAAGGCGGCGTTCAGTTTTACTATGTCGACAAGCGCGACACCGGCGACCTCGAGCTGGTCCACTCCACCGCGCGGGGTGAGATTTATGACGAGGACTGGGAACACTGGAAGAATCCCGGCAATTGAGATTCGGGATACAGGAGGATGCCATTGGCGCAACGCCGTTCCCCCGTCTCGCTACGGGGTGACCTGGTGGAGGGAGCCCTGCGAGGCCGTGCGGACAAGTTCACGGCACTCTTTGAGCTGACGCGGCCGGTCAATGTCCTGATCGCCGGGCTCTCTATTGCTCTTGCCGGATATCTGTGCGGGATCGGATCCGCTTGGCAGCCGCTGGCTCTGGCCTGTGCGGCCGGTGCGCTGGTAACCGCCGCTGCCAACAGCATCAACGACTATTTTGACCTCGAGATCGATCGCATCAACAAGCCCGACCGGCCGCTGCCCTCCGCCCGGCTCTCCCGGCGTGAGGGGCTGCTCCTGGCTGGTTTCTGTTTTGCGGCTGCTCTCCTTCTCGCGTTCTGTATCCATGCCACGGCCCTGGCCATCACGTTTGGTTCGGGCCTGCTGCTGTACTGGTACAGCGCGCACCTCAAGCGCACGGTGCTGTGGGGCAATCTGGTGGTGAGCCTGGTGACCGCGCTAGCTTTCATTTTCGGCGGCATCGCTGTCGGCCAGTTTCAGCGCGCGTTGATTCCGGCGGCCTTCAGTTTTTTGATGCATTTCGGCCGAGAAATCATCAAGGACATGGAGGATGTTGACGGCGATGCGGCGCAGCAGGCACGTACCCTGCCGGTGGTACATGGCCTGTTTGCTGCGCGGTGGCTGGCGACGCTGGTGTTGCTGGCGCTGGTGCCGGTGACCCTGGTGCCCTGGGTCCTGCGGATTTACGGTTTCTGGTATCTCCTGGTGCTGCTGGCCGGGGTCCATTCCGTGCTGGTGCTGGTGGTCTGGGCGATCTGGCGCCGACCGGAGCACGCCACCTACCGCTGGACGAGCACCTTGCTCAAGGTGGATATGCTGGTGGGGCTGCTGGCCATTTATGCGGGCCGCTGGTAAAGGAGAAACGATGCGGGCGCTGCTGCAACGCGTCACACGGTCGGAAGTTCGGGTGGGCGAGGAGGTTGTCGGCCGGATTGGACGTGGATTGACCATTTTTTTGGGCATCCGCGGCGATGACACGCCGCAAGTGGCCGGCCGGATGGCCGAAAAGATCGCCGGTTTGCGGATTTTCGCCGATGCGGCGGGCAAGACCAACCTCGCCGCAGCCGAGGCCGGCGTCGGGATGCTGGTCATCTCCCAGTTTACGCTCTATGCCGATTGCCGGCGCGGCCGGCGTCCCGGTTTTTCCAATGCGGCGCGCCCCGAGATCGCCGAACCACTCTACGAGCATTTCATGGCTGAATTGAGCAGACGGGGATTTACAGTGGCGCGGGGCCGGTTTGGTGCGGAAATGCTGGTCGATATTAACAATGACGGTCCTTTTACTATTTTTCTGGATAGCGACGAGTTAACGGCTTGATCCATGTCCCTTGAAAACCATCTTCCCCATCGTCCCTGTTACCTGGCTTCACAATCTCCGCGGCGCAAACAGCTGCTGCAGCTGATCGGCCTGAAATTTCATGTCCTTCCCAGCAGCGTGGACGAGGAGTCCTGCACCGAAACCGACCCGGCCAGGCACGTGCAAACGCTCGCCCTGGCCAAGGCCGAGAACGTGGGAGAGCGCGTGACGTCAGGTCTGATCGTCGGCGCAGACACCATCGTGGTGCTGGATGAGGAAATACTCGGCAAACCCGTCGATGCGGAGGATGCCGTCCGCATGCTGCGGCGGCTGAGCGGGCGCACCCATGAGGTCTATACCGGTTTTGCCATCCTTTACCAGCCTGAGGGAGAGAGCGTCACCGGGTATGAAGTGACCCGCGTCCATTTCCGCCCGCTGGAGGAGTGGGAAATTCGCAGTTATGTCGATAGCGGCGGTCCGATGGACAAAGCCGGTGCCTATGGCATACAGGATCAAAGCGCCCTTTTCGCCGACCGGATCGAGGGATGCTTTTATAACGTGGTCGGCTTTCCCTTGACCAAATTCTATTTAACGCTGCTGAATTTTAACAAAGAGTAAATCTGTGAACGATATCCTGAAAACCCTGGGCGAAGAATTTGCCCAACAGCGTCAGGAAAAGGGTTTGTCCCTTTCCCAGCTCTCCGCCAGGACCAAGATCACTGAAGGTTTTCTGGCCAAGATGGAGCAGGGTGATTTCGACTTTTTGCCGGCCGTCTATATTCGCGCTTTCATTCGCACCGTGGCGACCGAGATCGGCCTCGATCCGGAGGTGATGATGCGTCGCTTCGTCACCGCGCATGCCGGCACGGCGCCCGCGGATGCTGCCGCTCCGGCCATGCCCGCGGCGGCGGAACAGCCCCTGCCGCCACCGGCCGAGAAGAGGCTGCATACGGAGCCAGTTGAGAAGGGCGAGCCAGCCGAGACGGTCTGGTTCAAGAGTCCCTTCACCCTGGGCTTCATGCTGCTGGTCCTGCTGGCGGTGCTCTATGTGGCCTTTGGCCGCAAGCCCAAGGTGGAGCCCAATCCCATGGATACCGGCGTCTCCGTTGTCGCTCCGGTGGAGGAACGCCAGCCTCTGCGGGATGCCCCGCTGGTACCGGTCACGGCGAACAACACTGTGGACACCACCGCCGTCACCCAGATGACGCTGACGCTCAAGTCCGAGGAGACCGCCTGGGTCCGCATCGTCTACCAGGACAGCCTGGTGGAGGAGGGCGTATTCACCGAAGGACTCAGCCGTTCCTGGATGAGCCCGGATAAGTTTTATCTCAAGATCGGCAACGCCGGCGGAATCCGCCTGGCCCTGGATGGCCAGGATCTGGGCTTCCCGGGTAAAAAGGGGCAAGTGGTCACGATCGTCGTGAGCAAAGACGGGGTGGCTGCGCTCGATCCCGCCCAGGCCCCCGCCCTCCTCACCCAGATGCGTCCCTGAGGCAGGAGAGGCGATGAAACCGGCGGAACCACAGCGCATCTATTTTCTGGCCATTTGTGGCACAGCCATGGCCTCCCTGGCGGCGATGCTCAAGCACAAGGGGTACACGGTGTATGGCTCGGACAGCGGCATCTATCCGCCGATGAGCGATTTTCTCGCCGAACAGGGCATTGCAGCCTTTTCCGGTTTTGATCCGGCCCATCTCGATCCCGCTCCGGACCTGGTCGTGGTCGGCAATGTCATTTCGCGCGGCAATGTCGAGATCGAGGAGATACTCGACCGCCGCATCCCCTACATCTCGCTGCCGGATGCCCTGCGTGAATTCTGCATCCGCGGCCACCGCTCGATCGTCGTCACCGGTACCCATGGCAAGACGACTACGACTTCGCTGATCGCCTGGATCTTTGAAAAGGCCGGCCGGGACCCCAATTTTCTGGTTGGCGGCATCCCCAATAATTTCGGCCGCGGCTTCCAGGTCGGCCAGGGGGCGGAGATCATCCTGGAAGGGGACGAGTACGATTCGGCCTATTTCGAAAAGGCCGCCAAGTTTCTGCGCTACCTCCCGGAGGTCGGCGTCATCAATCACATCGAGTACGATCACGCCGATATCTACAACAGCCTCGACGAGATCATCCTCGCCTTCCGGCGCTTTGTCAATCTCATTCCGCGCCGCGGACTGCTGGTGAGCTGCGCTGATTATGAAACCGTGCGCAGTGTGAGCGCCCGGGCCTTTTGTCCGGTGGAGAGCTTTGGTTTCTCCGCCGGGGCCCTGTGGCAGCCGCGCGAGGTCGAGGTGACCGACACGGGCGTCCGGTTTACCGTTCTGCGCGGTGGGGAAGCGATGGGGGCGGTGGAGGTCGCGCTCTCGGGAGATCATAATGTCCGCAATGTGCTGGCGGCGATCGCCGTCGCCCGCCATGCGGGCATCGGTTTTCCGGTGATCCAGGCGGCGCTGCAGAGCTTTGCCGGCATTCGCCGCCGTCTCGAGTTCAAGGGCGAGGCCGGCGGCATTGCGGTGTATGACGATTTCGGTCATCACCCCACCGCCATCCTGGAGACTCTGCACGGCTTCAGGCGCCGCCATCCCGAGGCGCGGATCTGGGCGCTCTTTGAGCCGCGTTCCGCGACCACGCGCCGGTCGGTTTTCCAGGAGGAGATGGCCGACGCTTTTGCCGTGGCGGACGCCGCGCTGATCGCACCGGTCGACCGGCCCGAAAAAGCCCCGGAGGGGCAGCGTTTTTCACCGGAAATTCTGGCCGCCGAATTGCGCCGCAGGGGTCGCGAAGCGGCCGCGGTCGCCTCGATTGAGGAGATGCTCACCTATCTGCTGCGCCATCTGCGGCCAGGCGATGTGGTCATCTCCTTCAGTAACGGACCATTCGGCGGCATCCATGACAAACTGTTGACCGCATTACACACATCGAAGGCTTAATAACGAGAGGTTGCGATATATGGAGAGAAGAGAGCGGCGCCCCCGCGAAGAGGTGAGCGAAAAAATAATCCAGATGGTGAAGCAGGTTGAGGATGAGCTGGTGGATGCGCTGGCTCCGGTTTCGCTCAGGCAGCTTGACGCCAACGAGAGACGTCAGGTGCACCGTCATTTCGACCGCAGTCTGGAATATGCCACCAAGACCTACAAGATTGCTGAAAATGACTATGATCTGCGGGTTTATCCGGTGGGCAATCTGCGCCGCCTGGCCGAACGGAGTGCAGAGGAGGCGATCAAGACCGGCCAGAAGGTGGCCTTGCCGCCGATGAGCAGTTATGAGCGCTTCATCATCCACGAGGTGCTCAAGAGCAATGGTGCCGTCAAGAGTGCGAGTCACGGTGAGGGGGAGGAGCGCCACGTCGTGATCGAGCCGGAGCTCTACGGGCGCAGCCTGAAGAAGATGATCAAAAAGATCAAGCTGATCTAGTATCGGGGCTCAGCCCCAGTTCAGATAAAGAGGATTGGTGAAGCAGCGGCAGGTGGTGGCATGATGCCGGCTGCTCACCTCGAGACGGAGGTAGCCGTGGCCGGGGAGTGCCGGAGCGGTCTCCTCCAGTCGCCAGGACATCGAACCCGCGGTCCCGATCGGGAGGGACCGGCGGGTTTCTTTTTTTTGCCTCAGGTCGCCGATGCAGAGAGTGACGGCGGTAAGCGGGCCGAAGGCGGGCGTGGATTCCGCCGCGATCACGAGGGCGTGCGGCGGAGCCGTGCAGGTATCGCCGGTTTCCCAACGGGCCTGCCCTGGTCCTGTGAGTGCGATCGTCGCGGCTGGTCCGCTGGTGACCAGGCACCGTCCGGCGCGCAGGCTGGAGAGCAGCGCTGAGACGGTCAGCCGCCCGGAGGGCCGTGCCACACCGGTGCGGACCTGTCCAAAGAGATGTTCCTCTTTTTCCTGCAGGGTGAGATGGGGGAGGGCGATCTGGCGCCAGCGGCCAAAATCGCCGTGCGCGTCATTTCCGCCGATCAGGACCGGGCGGCGCCCCGAGAGGAGGAGGCGTTTCCAGACGGCCAGGCCGCGCTTGAGGCTGCGGTCGTGCAGGCTGTTCCACATCTGCACCCCGTTGAGACGGGCATGCGCATAATCTGCGTCGCGCCAGTGGTCACGGCCCAGGAACAGCCGCTGCAGCCGCGGCGGGCGCGACTCGGCATGCGCGGCGAAGGCGAGGCTGGCGCCGGTCAGCCGCTCCAGGACCGCCTTGATCCGCCACTGGGGCCGGATGTGCAGCCATTTCTCCGCCGAATCCCCCCAGCCCGGGTAAAATTCGGGCTCATCAAGGAGCAGGAAATGAACATTGCGGCCGCGGCTGTTTCCCGCCGAAAGCTCCTCTCCCGCCAGGATGACCGGCTGCCCGCCGTCCTCGTTCCAGGAACGAACAAACTCCTGCAGCCAGCGCCACTTGCCCAGCTTGGGATCCGCGCGCAGATACTCCTCCCAGAGGTCATCGAGATCGTAGGAATGGTCGGTCACCGCAAAGAACTCGAGTCCCATGGCCGTTGCCGCCGCGGCCGCGGCCTGCGGCGGCGCGCCGAACTCCACCTGATCGGAGGTGAGGTGGCTGTGGTAGTGGAGGTCGCCGAAGCACCAGTGGCAGCTGCCGGGCAAATCGTCCGCATCGCGCCAGACCTTCAGCGGCGCATGGCTCAGGGTGGCATAGTCATCGACGCGGATCCGGCGCAGCCGGCCCGCCTGGTGGCAGACCAGGACCGGCTCCACCCGCAAGGCGCCGTCGACCTGCGGCAGCTGGAGCTGAAAGGTGCGCCACCAAAGGGCTTGGCGGACGAGCTCGCCGTTGAGATCGATCGTTTCATCGCCAAGGATCTCGTCCCCCCGTTTTATAGCGACCTGAATCTGCACCAGTTCGACGGGATAGCGGTCGGCATCCTTGATCAAGAGAAAGAGCGGCAGTGTCCGCCCGGGGGCGAGGCGATGGGGAAGATCAAAGAGGATCTCGGCGCGGCGGGCGAAGTAGCGGCTGGGCAGCCGGGCGATCCGGAAATGCGTTTCGACGTAGAGGAAAAATCCGGCCAGGAAGGCCGGGGCGAGGGGATGGATGAGGTATTCGGGCGAGATCATGGCGCCTCCCGGCGGTCGCCGCCGGGGTCTTGCAGTGCAGCCAGGATCGCGGCGGCAGGGCGCGGATCGAGGCGGTGGAATGTTTTCCGCAGCGGATGGCGCATATATTTTTCCAGGCTATAGCTGATTTTGGCCGCCATGCTTTGCACAAATAATCGATCGAACCTGTAGGTGAAGGAGGGATCGAAATAGCAGTTCAGGGTGCAGCCGTCGCAGACGGGCCGGCGTCCCTGGCGGGCGCGATGCCAGCGGACCTGAGCGCCGTTCCAGACGGCCTCCAGCCCCGCATCCAGGGGAATCCGCGCGGCGGCATGATGATAGCAGGGCAGGATCAGCTCGTTCTGCGGCGAAATCACCACCACACCGTCGACTACGCGGCAGCGCGGCGAGCCGGTTTGATTCCCGCCGCGAAGGCGCAGCAGATGCAGGGCACGGTTGACATAGACAAAAGGACGGTTTGCGAACTGTTCAATAAACGCCAGATCGGCGGGCGATAATTCCCGCCGCTGCTGGTGTGAAAAAACCGGATTGACGACGAGGACCAGTCCCAGCCTCCGGCTAAAGTCGGCCAGCAGAGGAAGATGGGCCAGGGTCGTGTGCTGTGCGGTGAAGAGAAGATCCGGCTGTTCGCCGAGCTGCCGTGCCAGGTCGATGCCGGCGAGCACGGCATCAAAGCTGGGTACGCCGCGCAGCCGGTCATGGTCGGCGGCGGAGGCGGCATCGAGTGAAAAGTGGAGAAAATCAACCCGTCCCGCCAGCTCGGCGGCACGCTCGCGATAGAGCAGCGCATTGGTGGTCAGCGTTGTCCGCAGCCCGGCGGCATGGGCGAGGCGGAGCATCTCCGGCAGCTCGGGATGCAGCAGGGGTTCTCCGCCGGTAAAGTCGACGAAGCGAAGACCGATGCGCGCAGCGGCCCGGAGGTTACGCGCCACCTCCGGCAAGCGGGCGGGTTCTCCGGCCGGCCGGCGCCAGATGTCGCAGAATGCGCAGCGGCTGTTGCAGTGCTCGGTGATATAATAGTGGAGCAGAAGCGGCGGCAGCCAGGACATGGGCCCTCCGCAGGTTACGCCCGGACAGGGCGGTTTTGCTGCGCCGGATAGGTCTGATCCTTCCAGCGGATACGGCGGTCGAAGGGCAGCAGCAGGGGCAGGCACAGGCCATAGGTGAAATAAAAGAGCTCGAAGGCCGGGAAATAGCGCAAGAGGCCGCCCTGGCCGGTGGCCCGCGCCATTTTCCGGCAGATGGCGAAATCGCCGGCCAGCAGCACCAGCAGCGCGGCCAGTGTGGCCCATGGGGCCGGGTGACCGCAGCAGAGGGCCACGAGGAGGCCGGCGCGGCTGACCAGGCTGGTCCCCATGAGCAGCTTGCCGAAGAGGCGCACCTGGCGCACGCCCAGTGCCCAGCGGCGGCGCTGCCGGTAAAAGGCCGGCAGGGTGGCCACGGGCAGGCTGACGACCGACGCCTCTGGCGCCGGGGTGACGCGCACCCGCCAGCGACTGGTGCGCGAGATCGCATCGAGCAGGGCAAAATCCTCGATGAGGCTGTGACCGAGAGCCGGATAGCCACCCACCGCGAGATAGGCGCTGCGGCGGAAGGCCATATTGTTGCCCATCCAGCTCAGGGGTTTGTTCATGCGGATGGCGGCAGCGGCGATGCCGAGCAGATAGAGCCAGTCCAGGGCCTGCAGGGCGGCGAAACGGGCCCCGCCGGGGGTATACTCCAGGAAGGTAAAGCCGCCGACCAGGCCGACCTCGTCGGTGAAGGCGGCGAGAAGATGCCGGATCCAGCCGGGCGGAACCCGGCAGTCGGCATCGGTGACGAAGAGGATCTCGCCGCTGCTCTGCTGGATGCCGGCATAGGCGGCTCCGGCCTTGCCGGGAAGGGACTTCTCCCCGTGGCCGAGGCGGAGGGTGCACATGCGTGGATGCGCCCTGCAAAAATCCTGCAGCAGCCGCGCTGAGCCATCGTTCGAGTCATCATCGATGAGGATCACTTCCAGTTTTTCGGCGGGATAGTCGAGGGCCGCAATGGAGTCGAGGCAGGCGCCGAGATGCGGCGCCTCATTGCGAATGGCGATGATCACACTCACCGTTGGCTCCCAGCGCTGCGGCTCCGGCTCCTCGGCGAAGAGCGCGCCGAGCCGGCGATAGAGCACCACCCCCAGAAGCCCGTACAGCCCGCAGGAGAAAAGCAGCAGTGCAGTCACATCAGTTCCCCTTCTCAAGCGCCTGGAGGCGCATGACGACCCGCTGGCCCTCGGGGCCGAACTGCAGCTGCAGGGGGAGGTTCTGTGGCGGCGGGCCAAGGAGAATGGTCAGCATGCCCTCAGGACGGGCGATACGGTTGGTCAAGAGATCGGTCTTCCAGGCGCGAGCGACCGCAGAGCCGCTGCGGCTGAAGCGCAGGGTGACCTGGCGCACATGCACCCGGCCGAGGGGGGTGCTCTCTTCGCCGCCATCGCTCACCCGGCCGGAGGCGAGCCACGCCTGGCTTTCAATATCGAGGGGAAAGGAGAGGGAATCGCCGGCGACAGGCGAGAGCTGCCGCAGCCGGTAGAGCATGGTGAAGAGGTCCATCGCTCCGGGAAGGAAGGGCCATGATCCCAGCTCCCCGCCCCGGGCGGTGCCGGTGATGCGGTCGTAGTGGATCGTGAGCTCCTGCCGGATATTGCTCTGGTCGATGGTTTTATGCACGGTCCGCGGCAATCTGGAGGCCGGATCGACCTCGGTGCGGTAGAGATTATGGATCGAAAAGATCAGGCTGGTCAGGGTTCTGGTGTCGATGCGGGCCTCTATCTGCTGGGGATCGCCAGGCTGAAACCGGACGACGGCCCTGGCCGCGCCCATCCCTTTGAAGGAGAGGGAGAAGCGCAGGGTTTCGGCGAACGCGAGCGGCTGCGACGCGTCACCCGGTGGCAGTGCGCTCCGGGCCGAGAGCAAAGCGGGCAGAAGGCAGAGGGCGATGAAGTAGAGCCAGCCGGCCCACCGCTGTGCCTGGTGGTGAGATTTCATGCGCGCCTCCGCTGCATGCGGATGATCTTGCGGGCGTTGTTGATGGCCTCGCCCAGAGAACGCGGGTGGATGAGCAGGTAGCGCTGCGTATAGCAGGTCGTCCAGCATCCACTACATTGGCTATAGGCCTCGAGGCGTTCACGATAGGCGGGACTCGACAAGATCTCCTTCATGGACGAGTTGAAGAGATTGCCAATCGGGCCGCCCCAACAGAGGTGGAGGTCGCCGTTCTCCATGATGGTGGTGCGGCTGGAGAGAAAGCGCGAGCCGACAAAAGGACAGGGCGTGGTTTCCCGGGCACGGACGAAGGGCTCGATGCCGCGGATCCAGGCGTTGAGATTGAGGATGTCGGGATTGTTATCGAGAAAGGCCGTCAGACGCAAAAGACGATCACCCGGCTGAACCAAGAGGTCGTCGTCATCACGCGTGGTTTCGGTCAGGTGGTGATAGAGGCCGATGGTGGCCTTCCAGCCGATGCGTTTGGCGGTGGCGATCAGCTCGGGCACCTGGCCGAGGTTGAAGCTGCTGAGCACGATATTGCAGTAGAGCAGAGCGCGGGAGGAGCCCCGCATGGCGGCGATCATCTCCATGTGCTGAAGCACGGTGCGGCTGAAATCACGGGCACCGCGCAGGAGATCGCCGGTCTCCCCAAAGCCATCCAGGGAGGTCTGGATGTTGATGTCGTGGTCGAGGCAGAAGCGGCCGATGGTGCGGATCCGCTCGCTCTGGTTGTAAAGGCCGGTCACCAGGGTGGTCGCCACGGGGAAGGTCTTTTTCGCTTCCAGGAGGATTTCCGGCAGATCAGGGACAAGTGTAGCCTCGCCGCCCGAGATGAAGCCGATATAGGCCCCGTAGTGCTGCAGCTCCCGGGCGATATGGCGGAACATGCCAAGGTCCATGCTGGCGGGTTCGGTTGTACGCTCATAGACCTGGCATTGCCGGCAGCGCTGGGTGCAAAGGCGGGTGAGTCGTACCTCGGTGCTGGAGTTGAGCGGACGGCGATGCCGCGCGTGGCTGAGAATCGCCCTGCTATTTTTGAGAATGGGCAGGATCATAGGGCAGCCGGGTGTTTACGGTCCTTCCATTTAAAATTGCCAAAAGTGCCCAGTATGCCGACCAGGGTGATGTAAGGAACCTGGGCGGCGAACCACAGCGGAAACCAGGGCAGGAGATCGGTGCGCTCGTAGCGGCGGGCGCTGCTCCAGCTGATCGCCCATTCTCCCGCCACTTTGCTGACGAGAGCGAGAAGAAAGAGGCCCGCATGCTGCCGCAGGGCAAGTGCGAGGGGGACCCCGAAGAAGAGGGCGGCGGTATAGAGATAGACCATCACCAGATAGGCGAAAAAGGGGAGGTTGAGGAAGAACTGGAACGAGCCGTTGGAGGCCCAGCGTTTGCGCTGATTGATGAATTCGCTCAGGGTTGGCTGCGGGGTTGAGCTGGCGAAGGCTTGCGGCTGCGAGGCAAAAACGACCCGGTAGGCGGGATGCCGGCGGATCAGCTGCATCAGCAGCACATCGTCGCCGGAGACGCGGTGGGCCACCCGGGTGTAGCCGCCGACCTCGAGAAAGGCCTTGCGGCGGTAGGCCAGGTTCTGGCCGGAAGCCGACAGGGGCAGTCCGAGATTGCAGCTGCCCTCCGCGACCCCCATCAGGGGGATGAAATCCATCGCCTGCAGGCGTTCGATGGCGTTTTGCGGCTCGCCGCGGCGGCCATATTGGGAAAAACCGATGACAAAGCCGACATCCGGAAGAAAATAGCGGACCATGGTGCGCGCCCATTGCGGACCGAGGCGGCAGTCCGCATCGGTGGCGAGGATGATCTCGCCCTGCGCCCGGCCGATCGCCTGTTGCAGGGCGTATTTTTTCGGGCTCCAGCCGGCTGGGCATTCCGCGATCGAAAGCAGCTGGATGAAGGGATGGAGGGCCATGCGGCTGCGGACGATTTCCGCGGTGCGGTCTCTGGAGCCGTCATCGGCGACGATAACCTCGTAATGGCCGGCCGGATAGTCCTGGGCGGCGAGATCGTCCAGCAAGGCGCCGATGCGCAGCTCTTCGTTGCGGGCGGCGACGACGACGGTGACCTCCGGCAGTTCTGCGCTGCCGGGAGAGGCCGGCCGGCGCAAGCCAATAAGAAAGAGCAGAATCGTGAGGAGGTAGACGGCCGCGAGCAGCAGCGTGATCACAGCGAACAGGGTCATGAGCGGCATGATGGTTATGCTCCCGCTGCCGCAACCGGCGCGGCGTTCTCTTTCCAGCGGATGCGGGTCAGGGGCCCGAGGGCGCCGAAAAGGATGACATAAAAGACGTGGAGGAATTCCGCCAGGGGGAAGACCGTGAGGGTCTGCGTGCGCTGCATGGCCCGGGCGAAGCGGCTCAGCAGCAGCAGTTCGACAGCGCTCTTGCCCAGCCACGCCAGCCAGGGGCGGAGATCGAGCGGGGAGTGGCCGAGGCTCGAGATCGCACCAGCGGCCAGCAGCAGGTTGAAAAGCCAGGCAGTGGCGAGGAGGCTGGTCATTTTCAAGCCATAATGGAACCCCTTGGACGCGTGACGCAGGCGCTGACGAAAAAAAGCACGGCCGCTGGTGAGCAAGCGGGTCGGCACAATCGCCTGGGCATGGAGCGCATAGGCCACCCGCCAACGGGTGCGTTCCAGGACCTGTTTCAGGAAAAGGTCATCATCGCCGGAGATGAAGTGGGCGATGCGGGTAAAACCGTCGACCTCGCGCCAGACCGCCTTGCGATAGCCGAGGTTGCGACCGGTGCAGGTGGCCGGCCGGCCCCACCCGGTGGTCGCCGCGGCGAGAGCCGCCAGGGAGAGCGACTCGAGGGCGAGCAGGCGTTCCCCCAGGCGGCGCGGCCGGGGGAGCTCATAGGGAGAATAGCCGATCACCATGCCGATCTCGGGGGCAAAGAAATCCGCCATGGTGGAGATCCAGGCGGGAAGCGGCTGGCAGTCGGCGTCAGTGAAGAGCAGGATCTCCCCCTGTGCTGCCGCGATGCCCTGGGCCAGGGCATGCTTTTTGGGTGAGATCACTTGCTCGCGCCCGGTGCTGTGCAGCAGGCGGAGCGGCGCCGCGGGATGGGCACGGCGCCAAGTCAGGACCTGCGCGACGGTGTCATCGCCCGAAGCATCGTCAATGAGGAGGATTTCGTAGCGATCGCCGGGATAGTCCTGGCGGGAGAGGGCGTCCAGCAGCGGTGCGATGTGCGCGGACTCGTTGCGCGCAGCGACCAGGACAGAGATGAAGGGGCGTTCCGATGCGGCGGCCGCCGGTTTGAGCCGATGCAAGCCCGCGGCGATGAAGAGCAGGACAGCCATGTAGAGAAAGGTGAGAGCCAGCAGCAGGGGGATCATGCGGCGCGTCTAGTAATTGTAGGCGAGTTCAAAACGGGCGAGATGGTCCGCGGCGGAGCGGCCACTGACAAGCCCGGCATTGCGGAGATCGGCATAGGTATAGGCGAGCGAGACGAAAAGATCCCGCCGAACCTGGTCCTGGATGCGCACGCCCGTCAAGTATTTCTTTTCAACCAGGCCGCCGAGAAAGTGCTTGACCGTTCCGTGGGCCGGCCGCGCCTGGGTGTCGGGAGCGCCCTCGCCCTTGCGGATGCGCTCGAAGCTGGCCTCGAGACGAAGATCCCGGCCGAGCTGGTAGCCCGCCAGCAGATACGCCGAGTCCGAGTTGGGGCCGAGCCAATGGCCGATCACCTTGTCGTAGTTGGTATAGATATTGATGGAATCATGGTGCGCATAAACAAAGGGCTCGACCCGGCTGTATTCGAGCCGCAGGTCGAGATTTTTTACGCCGAGCGGATCACTCCAGAGCGCACCGGTCAGGAAGGCGAACTTGTTGCCGAAGTAACGGGTCAGGCTCTCGGTCGAGGTCATATCGTCGATAAAGTACTCGGCATAGAGCCGGGCGCCGGGGAGCAGGGTGCAGCTGAGATTGAAAAAGAGGGTGTTGTTGTCGCGGTCGCCGAGGTGGTGTTCGGCGATGTGGTAGAGCATGAGGGGATTGAGATAGTCCATTTCGATATCGCGGCCGCCATAGACGACGGTTTCACCGGCGCCGAATTGCAGCTGTGGTAACAGGAGCAAATCGATGCGATGGGCGGCGAGGTATTTAGCGCCGAGGGGGCTGCGCAGAAAGAGATGGGCGCTGCTGAAGGCGAAGCGGCGGAAATGGCTCGAGAGCCGGATCATGTCAGCGGGCGGCATGTTGCGGGTCAGGGCGAGACCGCTGTGAAAGCCCGGGCCCCAGTCGATCTCGTCCCGGCCGGCCTGAATACGCAGCCAGGGCTTCTCCCAGACAAAATAGGCGAGGGCGCGATCGCGAAAGACATTGGGCCCGGAGATCGTGACCGGCGAACCCTTGGAGACATCAAAGTTTTCGTCCTTGTCGCCGGCGTTTTTTTCACCGCGGGTCAGGGTATTGCGGGCATCGGCGTAAAAGCCCAGGGTTCCTCCGAGCCGGCCGCGCAAGATGCCGCCCAGGGTGTTTTCGCTGAGGAGATCGGCCGGCTGATAGCTGTCGCCGCGGTTGGAGATCACGCTGATGCGGCCATAGAGATCGATGTAGGCCTGATTGGGGCCCTCCTGCCAGCGGGCGGTATGCAGCTCCTGTCGCGGCGGCACGAGGGTTGGAGTCGTTGCGGCGAGTTCATCGGCGAAATCGCCCTTGAGCTGGTCCAGGAGCCGGAGGTCGGTGCCGGAGAGCCGCCCGGGGTCCTGCGCGGCGCGCGTTGCGATTTCGGTGAGGATCCCGGCCACCTGGCTGCGATTGAGGGGGCGGTCCAGAAGCGCCAGGCTCCGGAACAGACCTTTGGCCTCCATCCGCTCGAGAAAGCCGTAGCCCCAATAGTCCAGCGGCACATGAAGACTCTGGCCCAGCACCGGGAGGGCAAAGAGGAGGAGCAGGAGGCTGAGGGGCCTGGTTTTCATCGATCGGGTCTCGTCAGGGCTGAAGAGCGTGGGGCGCCTGGCGGCAGCGCGCCGGAACTTGAAATAAAATATATCAATATTGGCGCTCAATTCAAACTTTTTTATCGTCCCGCAACAGCGGCTGTGGTGATGCGCCCTTTGTGGTAGCTGCGCCCTTTCCATTCAAAGCGTCCAAAGAGCCCGAGCACGCCGATCACCGGAATGTAGACCAAATGCAGCAGCGAGGCCAGGACAAAGGCGGGCCAGTTCCAGCTGCGGCGGACCATATGTATACCGCGGCGCATGAGGAAAGCGTCGCAGGCGAGTTTGAACAGGAGGGCGGCCGGCGGGATCCAGAGGGGGAAGGAGCAGATCAGGGCCAGCGGCAGGCCGAACAGCAGGGCCAGATAATAGCCGAAGAGCCCGGCTTCGAGCCCCCGGATCCAGGCGGGATAGAGAGCGGATTTGGAGCCCCAGCGGATCCGCTGCTGAAAAAAGTGGCGCCAGGAGGTGCAAGGAAAGGTGGTCACCGTGGCTTCTGGATCGCTGTTGAAGAGGAGGGTGCCGCCGTTCCGGCCCAGCTTCTGGATAAAGAGATCGTCATCTCCCGAGCCCATGTGTGCGAATCCCGCGTAGCCGCCGATCTCGAGGAAGCGGCTGCGCCGGAATGCCAGATTGGCGCCATTGGCGAGGAACGGCCGGTTCCAGCCGATGGCCGCCGCCCCGATAAGCTGCAGGGCGAGGGCGTCGAGTAATTCGATGCGGGCGGGCAGGCTTTTTTCCTCGGGGATCAGCACCCATGAAGCGACAGCGGCGACGCCGCGTCCAAAGAGAGTGCTCATCTTTTCCACCCATTGCGGCGGCGCGGAACAATCCGCATCGAGGGTGAGAATGATCTCGCCGCCCGCTGCCGCAATGCCGGCGGCCAGTGCCGACTTTTTGGGTGCACTGTCGTCGCCGAGGGGCGGCGCACCGAGCACACGAACGGAGGGATATTTGGCAGCGATCCGCTCAGCGGCGGCGCGGGTGGCATCCGTGGAGTGATCATCGACCACCAGAATCTCCAGCAGCTCGCGCGGATAGCTCTGCTTGAGCAGGGTCCCCAGGCAGTAGGGAAGGTTCTGCTCTTCATCGCGCGCCGCGATCACGATCGAAACTGTGGGGCGGGTTTCACCATGCCGGGGGAGGCGGAGCTGGTGCAAGCCGCGCAGGACCCAGACGATGAAGAGGAGGTAACCGACCGAACAGAGCAGGTAGAGGATTGCAGCGATCATGGCAGACCTCGTGAGCTGGTGGGCTGGGCCTTGCGGGCAGCGCTGCGGCGGAGGAGCAGCACCAGTCCGGTCAGCGCCGGCAGCAGGACATTGATCAGGAAGAGCAGCAGCGAGCCGTCGAAGGCCGCTGCGGCGGGAATCCCCAATTCCCCGAGGAAATAGATTGCGGCGCTTTCGCGGACGCCGAGATCGCCGATGGAGATGGGCAACATCGTCTTGACCCAGAGCGTCGCCATCAGAGCCTGCAGCCCGCGGATGAGCGGCAGCGGGGAGAAAGCGCGAATCAGGAGGTAGAACTGCAGCAGATAGGTCAGGACTTGGCTCAGGGCGAGCAGGGAGATCCGGATGGCGAGCAGAGGCGGCACATGCTCGAGGCTGGAGATAATGCGGGCGAGCTTGTTGCGGTTTTCCCAGTGTTTGCGGAATTTTTTCAGGATCCCGGCAAGAAAGGGGGGATGGAGGAGCAGCAGGAAGAGCACGGCGAAAAAGGAGAGTGCGATGAGGATAAGCGGCAACCAGACCAGAAGCTCGGTCTCGCGCTTCAGGATGGGGAGCATGCCGATCAGGCCGAAAAAGAGCAGGGTGAGGAACGCATAGCACTTGTCCAGCAGGGTGAGCCCGAGCAGCCGGGGCCAGTCGTTTCCGGCGATGAGAAAGGCGCGCCCGAATTCGCCGACCCGGCCGGGGGTGATGAATCCCAGGGTGATCCCGGAGAGCAGGGAGGAAAAGATCTGCCGCGCCGGGGTCTGGGGCTGCAGTCGGCGCACCAGCAGAGCCCAGCGGCGGTACTGAAAGAAGAGGTTTAGGCCGAGGAGGAGGACGGCGGGAAGGATCCAGAGGATCCGGGCCTGGAGCATGGCCGATTTCAGTTCGGCGGCGTGAATGCGCCGGACCAGCATCGCCACGACGATGATCGCGATCGCCACTTTGGCGATGATCAAGGTGCGTTTATGCCGGGTATAGGTTGAGGCCATCGCTGCAATTCTGACAGATATGAGGGGCTTTGGCGGATATTTGTTGGCGGCGAAAGGCCGTGAAGGCCGGGCCGCGAAAGAGTTCGGCCAGCGGCGCCGAAGCGTGTCCGAGCACGTGCGTGCCGTCCTTATCAAAACAGCAGGGGATGACATTTCCATCCCACTGGATCACGCACGAGTAGGCCAGGCGCGGGCAGGGGCACCGGCGGCGGGTCCGGGCCGCCCAGCGGCCCTGCTGCTGCTGATAGCGCCGGAAATGCGGATCGGCCGGCAGGAACTCCTCCGCCCGGGCGGGATCGTGCAGATAGAGGGACTTGAGGAGGACGCGGTCCGCGCCCCAGGAGCGGGCGGTTGCGGTCATCTCGGGCAGCTCGGCTTCGTTCTGGCGTGTGATCACAAACTGGACCAGGAGGCGCGGGTTTTTTTGTCCGAGGGCTTGCCGGGCCTGGCGCAGATGCCGGAGGCTCGTCCGCACATTCTCCAGGGTGCCGCCACGGCGGCTCTGCGCATAGTGCTCCGGCGTCAGGGCATCGGCGGAGAGGATAAGGCTGTCCAGGCCGCTGGCGGCGACGGCCCGAGCCAGGTCGGGGTCGGCGAGGCGCTGGCCGTTGCTGCTGCTGGCGACACAGATGCGCTGCGATTTGGCCAGCCGAACCATCTCGGGGAAATCGGGATGGAGCAGAGGCTCGCCCTGGCCGTACAACAGGAGGTAGAGCAGGTGGCCGCGGTTCATTTTGAGGAGGCGCCGGTAGAGGCCCAGATCCATCATGCCGGTGGGCCGCCTCAGTAAGCCGGCGCCCGTTTCGCAGTGGCGGCAGTGCAGATCGCAGAGGTTGGTCGGCTCGATGCTGAGGACATAGGGTGCCTGGCCGGCATGGGGTTTGCCCGTAAGCCGGCTGACCGCGGCAGCAGCGAGAGCTTGTCCGGCGTGGAGGGCGCGCCCGGGAGTCCCTGCGGCGATGAGGCGGGACCAGGGGAGCTCTTTCATGCGGCCTCTTTTCTGGCGAGGATGAAAAAGGTGGGCATCAACCAGCGGTTGCGCCGGGTGGGCTGGTTATCGATATGGCGGCCGATGCTCTGATCCCAGCCATGCGCCTGAAGGTGCTGCACCATGTGCAGATGCCAGGGGCGATTCCAGAGACCGCGGGGCGAGCGCATCGCCGCGGCGAGGAGTTCGCGGTTCACGAACCGCCAGGAAAAACCGCTGCGGTGCAGGAGGTGGTCGATCTCCGTGCAGGAAAGAAGCTGCGGATAATCGGGTTTGTCCGCGGGGAGCCAATGCAGCCAGCCGGAGATAATGTGGCGCACGGCCCGGCGCGGCAGTATGGAGAGGAGGGGCAGTCCGTAATGGGGATCGCACAGGGCATTAAAGGGCGACCAGCGGTTGGGCGTGGCGATCAGCAGCAGACCCCCGGGTCTGAGGGCGCAGCTGATTTGCTGTAAGGCGCGATAGGGATCGGAGAGATGTTCCAGCACGTCCCAGAGGAGAGCGCCATCCAGGGGGGCGTTGCCCTGCCACACGGCCAGATCGGCAGCGTAGTAGCGCACGGCAAGCCCGGCGATCCGGGCCGGGGGCTCGGGGTGCAGATCGACGGCGGTCACGTGGGCGCCGGCTCGCGCCAGAGCCCAGCTGGCGCCGCCCTGGCCACAGCCGGCGTCAAGGAGTGCTGCGCCCGGCAGCGGCAGCCATTGCCGCAGCAGTGCAGCGATCAGTTCGCCGCGCACGCCGGCCCACTCCTCATAATTGCCCCAGAGGCGCTCGCGGGCGGTCATGGTTTTGACCATGACACCTCCCGACCCGGCCAGGGCAGAGCGAGCAGATGATAGAGGGGGAAGAGCACCTCCCAGAGGAAAAAACCGCCAGGCGTCAAGGGCTGCTGCAGCCGGGTACTCCAGAGGTGCAGGGCCACACCATCCAGCAGGATTTTGCCCGCGAGGAAGAGCAGCAGAAGCGGTTGCACCAGGGGGGCGAGGAGCAGGAGCGACCATAGCAGAAGGTTGGCGCTATGAAAAGCCAGGTAGCCGAACCGAACCAGGGGGGTGTAGCGGGTCCCGGCGGAAAGATGGCGGCGTTTCTGGTGGAGGAAGGCGCGCCAGCCGGCCGGACCGAGCGCGGGGACGGCGCCCTGGGGTGTGAACAGATAGGCCAGCGAGTTCCCGCGGGAGCGGGCGATGGTCTGAATTAAAAAATCGTCATCACCGGAGAGGGTGTCGGGCAGGGCGGCGTAGCCGCCGATGGCGGTGAGGGCGTCGCGGCGGCAGGCGAGGCTGCGGCCGGTGCAGGTGATGGCGCAGCCATGGCCGATGCCGCCCGCCGCAACCAGGGCGGCCGCCAGGCTGTCGGTGTGAAGAAAGGCGCGCCAAAGCGGCGGCGCCGCCGGGGCCTGCTGCGGCGAGAAGCCGGCGCAAAGGGCGGCGCCGCTGGCGAGGAAAGCGGACATTTCCGCCAGCCACTGCGGCGGCGGGGTGCAATCGGCGTCGGTGAAAAGGAGAATTTCGCTGTGGGCACAGCGGAAGGCACTCTCCAGGGCGCCCTTTTTGCGGCTTTTCCAGCGTCCGGCATGGCCGTTGCTGAGGAGCCGCCAGCGCGGGTGGCGCGCCACCGCGGCGCGGGCGATCGCCCGTGTGCCATCGCTGGAGCCGTCGTCGACGATCAGTACCTCCTTATCGCCTGCATAGGTCTGTGTCTCCAGGGCTTCGACGCAGTTTTCCAGGTGCGCCGCGGCGTCGCGGGCCGCGACGATCACACTTATCGCGGGCGGCACCGCAGGTGGCGGCGGCCGGTGCAGGCGGAGGATCCCGTAGAGGAGCCAGGTGAGAATCAGGGCGTAGATCGTGAACAGTATGGAGTAGATCGGCATCATCCCCGGCAAATTATCCAAAATTGGGAAAACAAGCAAGATATTTCCCCGGCAGCTGCAGCAGTGGCCCTCTCGGGGAGACAAAAGCGTTGGATGCAGCCGAAGATTTATGTATTTTACACCATACCGTGGAATTCATTCGATAATGGAGCATCCCATGCCAACCAAAAGGGACAAGGTTGCCGGTTATCTCCGGACGGCGCTGTGGATCCTGTCGGCGCTGGCCTTGATCATCATCGTTATCTCCGGCATCAAATACACCTACAACCGGAGGTATGTCCGCAAGATCGCCGAATTGGAACAGGTGATCAAGGGCATGCGCTCAACCATGAGCGTCGAAAGCGTGCGGCAGTACAACATTCAGCGCATCATCGCCATCATCAGCCAGTACAACCGCCTCATGCCTACCCATGTGAAATATGAGATCGCCAAGGAGATCACGGATGCCTGCCTCAGTTACGCGAACCTCGATCCGGATCTTCTCTGTGCCATCATTACGCGCGAGACCAACGGGACCTGGAATCCGGAATACGTCACGGATTATGGGGCGATGGGGCTGATGGCGATCACACCGGCGATCGGCTCCTTCATTGCCCGCTCGGAGCATCTGAACTGGATTTCGCCCGATGAGGTGCTTCTCAACCCGGTCTACAACGTTCGCATCGGTGCGCGCTACCTCTCGGCTTTGATCGACGTCTATGATGTCGATGGTGCGCTGGTGGCGCGCAGTGTGGGGGAACGGCGCGCGGCGATGTGGGTCAAGAGCGGCCGCAGCAACGCGATTCTGCCGCGCGATACGATCTCTTTCCTGGCCGACATGCTGCAGCAATACGATCAGATGAAAGCCCTGAAGATATAGCGTCGCGGCCGGTCAGGCTGTCCGGGGCCGGCGGACCAGCCCGCGCAGCTCTTGCAGGAGCGGCCGGGCGACCAGCGCCAGGGCCAGCAGGTAGACCGCGCTGCTGAGCGCGACGCCGACGCCAAAACGGGCCAGAACGCCGAGGGGGATCATCGGCAGCACAAAGGCCTTGAGGAGCAGGGAAACCAGGACCATGACGCTCCCGGCGAAAGCAGCCGGCGCGATCGAGACATAGAACTCGCGGTCGCCGAGGCGGATGATGCGGTCCGAGATGGATTGCACCAGGGGAAAGGTGAGAACGAGCAGGAGGGAGATGCCGGCGGCAGCGCCCTCGAGGCTGATCCTGGCGCCGAAATAGAGGCTGGCGGCCAGAGGCAGGATGTAAGCGAGATTCCACTTGAGTTCGATGTCCGGCCGCCCGAGCGCCATCAGGGCCGGCCAGCGGATCACACTCACGGATTTGGCCAGTCCCAGCGGCACCAGGAGGATCAGGGGCATGACCATGGGCGACCATTTGGCCCCCATGAAGAGGGTGACAAACTCCCGCGCGTAGAGGGCGAGGCCGAGCAGCAGGGGAAAGATGATGATGGAGAGCAGCGCCGAGGATTTGAGGAAGCCCTTTTGCAATTTTTTGCGGTCATCCTGGATGGCCGAAAAGGCTGGAAAGGCCACCTTGGAGACGACTGCGGAGAGGCGCGTGACCGGCATTTTGACCAGGTTAAGGGCCAGGGAATAATATCCCAGCGCTTCGCTCCCCAGTATCCTGCCGATGATCAGTACATCCATATTCATCACTGCATACGAGACGACGTCATTGCCGAGCACCTTGGCGCTGAAGGCGAAGAGTTCCTGGAACTTTCGCCAGGAAAACGACCAACGCGGCCGCCAGCGGCAGTAGATCCAGACCAGGGCGACGTTCACCGCATCCCGCATCAAAGCCCCCAGTACCAGACTCCAGACGCCAAAGCGCATCAACGCCAGCACGATCGAGACCACACCGCTGGCCAGAGAGGCAACGACCTCGGCGATGGCCAACTTTTTGAATTCCAGTTCCTTGTTCAAAACAGACTTGTGCACAATGCCCAGGGAGCCGATGATAAAACCGAAAGCCAGGACGGAGACGACCGGCTGCACGGCGGGATTCTTGAAAAAGAGGGCCATGGGAGCGGCGAGCGCCAAAGAGAGGGCAAAAAGGAGAATGGCAAAAAGGATACCACCCCAGAAGACCGAAGTGAGGTGCTCGTCGTTGATATCCGCTTTTTGGATGATGGCGGTACCGAGGCCGCGGTCATTGACCAGGGAAATCGCGACGGTGATGATCGCCGCCATCCCGACAATGCCGAAATCCTGGGGGCTGAGCAAACGCGCCAGCACCAGCATGATCAGAAAGAGCATCCCCTGCATGCAAGCCTTGGCCAGCCCGGTCCAAAGTATGCCGTGGATCGCTTTTTGTTTAACGGACATGAATTTCCCTGGAGTATGTGCCTTGCACCATCTGCCGGATGCAGGTGTTGTGTAAGTATAGGGGTGAACCTGCCGGATTGCGGATGGCTAATTAGCGAACCGCGCGGTCTCTGGCCGGGGGATCGCGCGGTGCCTGTTCAGCCGGGGGTGTGGTTCAGCTCAGCAGGAAGCTGAAGCGCGAGCCCTTGTTGATCTCGCTTTGCACCTCGACGTGGCTGCCGTGGGCTTCGACGATATGTTTGACGATGGCCAGGCCCAGTCCGGTGCCGCCGACCGCGCGCGAGCGCTCCTTGTCCACGCGATAAAAGCGCTCGAAAATGCGCGCAAGATGTTCCTTGGGGATGCCGCGGCCAGTATCGGTCACGAAAATTTCCACCTTGTCGCCCACCCGGCGGCAGCCGATCTCCACTTTTCCACCCTGGATGTTGTATTTGATGGCATTCTCGCCGAGGTTGAGGAGGGCCTGCATCAGCCGCTCCGGGTCGCCGTTGGCTTGCAGCTTTTCTGCGCCGCTGTCGGGGGAAAAAACCACGCTGACCCCGTAATCGCGCGCCTTGGTTTGCAGATCCTCGCACAGTTTAGCCAGCAGGCCCTGGAGATCGAAGGGGCGGAAGATCATTTTCATCTCCCCGGATTCGATGCGGCTGATGTCGATCAGGTCGGTAAGGAGGTTGTTGAGCCGGACCGCCTGCTGGAAGGCTTTGGTGATGAACTCCTTCTGCTGGCGCGGATCGTCGAAGCGGTTGTTGAGCAGGGTTTCGAGATAGCCCTGGAGGGTGAAGATCGGGGTGCGCAGCTCGTGGGAGACATTGCCGAGGAACTGGCTGCGCACCTGTTCGAGCCGGCGCACCTGCACCAGATCCTCGCGCAGCTTGCCGAGCATCTGGTTGAGAAGTTCTGCGAGTTGGCCGAGCTCGTCGCGGCTCACATGCTCAAAGTTGGCCTCGAGATCGCCGCGCCGCACCTTCTCGGCGACGGCTGCGAGCTTTTGAATGGGATAGGTGAGCCGTCCCGACAACCAAAGGATGAAGAGGCTGCTCAGGATCAGGGCCATCAGATTGGCGATGATGATCTTGAGGCGGAGTTCGCTGAACTGTTTTTCCACTTCTGTCAGAGGATAGGCGATCCGGACATAGCGCGCGGTTTCGCGTGAGCTCTGCGGTTGATAGTCGGCCTTGAGGCGGATGGCGCCGTAGTAGAAGGGCTGTTTGAGGGAGGCGCTGAGGCGTTGGTCGTGGCCGACGCCGTCGCGCATGGCCTGATAAATCTCCGGACGATTGCGGTGATTTTCAAGCAGGGCAAGGGAGTCGGCGCCGACCTTGGAGTCGAAACGCACCGCGCCGGCGGAATCGACCAGGGTCAGCCGCATGCCTGCGGCGCGGGCGTATTGGCTCAGGGCCGCATAGTGCTCCGGATCGGTCAGATCGGCCAGTTCGGTCTGCTCGACCAGAACTTTGACCTGCACCAGCTGGGCATCGATAAAATGGTCCAGACGTTTCTGGTAGAAGCGCTGACTGCTCATAACCGCGAAGAGGCCGCTGAACAGGGTCACCAGCGCGATCAACAAAAAATGGATCAGGGAGAGTTTGCTTCGCAAGGAAAATTTCATCATCGTTCAGATCCTGGAAATGAAGCGGTAACCTACGCCTTTGATGGTTTCGATGTGATGCATGTGGGAGTCGCCCAGTTTTTCGCGGATCTTGCGGATGTGGACATCGATGGTGCGGTCGATGACCACCACGCTGTCGCCCCAGAGATCGTTGAGCAGGGTTTCCCGGCTGATCACGCGTCCTGGACGCTGGATCAGATAGAGGAGGATTTCGAATTCGCGCTTGGTGAAGGAAACGAGTTGGCCGGCAACCCTGACTTCGTAACGGCTGGCGTCGACGACGATATCGTCTGATCGAATGACCGGAGCTTCGGCCGGAAGGTCCGCTGCGATCTTGCGCAGGGCCAGTTTTACCCGCGCCAGCAGCTTGTTCATGCTGACGGGTTTGACCATATAATCATCGGCGCCGAGTTCGAGCCCGACGATTTCGTCCACCTCGGTATCCCGAGCAGTGAGAAAGATGACGGTCAGGTTGCGTGTCGCCGGATCCTGGCGGAGTTCACGCAGCACCTCCCACCCGTCCCGTCCCGGCAGCATGACATCGAGGATGACCAGGTCCGGGTGGGCGCTGCGGGCGAGGGCCAGGGCGGTGTCACCATCGGCTGCGGTTACGACGCTGTAGCCTTCGCGCTTGAGGTTGAAGGAGAGCAGGTCGAGGATATCCTGCTCGTCATCGACGATCAGAATGGTTTTTGCCATGGGAATCCTTGCAGCGGC